>QWCQ01001156.1_pt1 | contig 10936 bp, 17 predicted proteins | sample 1972701 | NCBI WGS metagenome assembly QWCQ01 (sample SAMN09866704, study PRJNA288562) | Human gut metagenome isolate pre4_stool, whole genome shotgun sequencing...
TTTTATAAGACAAAAAAAGTCTGAAACTCTAGAACAATTTAGAAATAGGTTAAGAGACACCTTAAAAGAGCTTGAGATAAAAAAAGTTGAGATTCCATATAATCCAGAAAAAGTTAAGGAATTTATGGAAATTACAAAAACTTTACCAAAAGATTTTCCCAAAAATCCTAATAAATTTTGCGATTTTTGTGAATATAAAAATTATTGTTACAAAGGAGATGACTTAATGATTTTACCAGAAAATAAGAGAAGAGATTTAAATGAAGTTAAGAAGAAAACAATTTGGTTATATGGAAAGCCATTTAGTGGAAAAACCACTTTTGCAAATAAATTCCCAGACCCATTGATGTTAAATACTGATGGAAATATTAAATTTGTAGATGCACCATATATCCCAATTAGAGACGAAGTTTCTGTAACAGGAAGATTAACTCATAGAAAATTTGCTTGGCAAGTTTTTAAGGAAGCGGTAGATGAATTAGAAAAAAAGGAAAATTCATTTAAAACTATAATTGTAGATTTACTTGAAGACTTATACGAATATTGTAGGTTATATATGTATGACCAACTTGGAATTACTCATGAATCCGATGATTCTTTTAGAGCCTGGGATAAAGTCAGAATTGAATTTTTATCAACTATTAAAAGGTTAATGAATCTTGATTATGAAAACATAATTTTAATATCACATGAAGATTCTTCAAAGGATATTACTAAAAGAACGGGAGATAAGGTAACTGCAATTAAACCTAATATCAATGATAAGGTTGCAAATAAGATTGCTGGAATGGTTGATATAGTAGCAAGAGTTTATGCAGAAGATAAAAATAGAATGTTATCTTTTAAATCAGATGAAGTAATTTTTGGTGGTGGAAGATTAAATTTAAGAGCTAAAGAAATTAATTTAGATTATGAAAAATTCGAGGAGGTTTATAAATGAAGATAGAAAAATTTATAGAAAAAGTAGCACCAGGTTATCTAATATTAAGAAATAAATATGGTGTTATAAAAGCTGATAAATATTTAAAAGATTGTTTTATTAAATGTTATATGGTTGAAAATGAAGATGAACTTGCAGAAATGGTCTATGACTATATAAATGAAAAATATCTTGAAGAAAATATTCTAGGAACAATAGAACAATATGTAAATAATAATGAAGTAGATACAAAAAAAGTAGAAGAATTAATGGCAATTATGGAGGAATTAATATGAGTAATATTTGGGAAAAATTTGATAAAGAAATAGATAAGGATATACAAAAACAAATTGAAGAAGCTGAAAATTCTGAATATGCAGAAGTGCCTCTTGGAGATTATGAAGTTAAAGTAGATAATATGGAACTTAAAATTTCTAAAAGTGGAAATCCAATGGTTAGTATTTGGTTTAGAATTATAGTAGGTGATTATAATAATAATTTATTATTTATGAATCAAGTTATTAATATGCCATTTCAGATTGGAATAGCTAATAAAATTTTAAGAGCTCTAGACCCTAACAAGGAAGTTGAATTCCAAAGTTATAGCCAATACGCAAATTTAATCATGGATATTTACGAAGAAATTGATGGAAAATTTGAATATGCTATTAAATATGGCGAAAAGAAAGGATTTTCTACTTTTGAAGTTCTAGATATTTTCGAGGTATAAAAGGTTATAAATAATAACTTAGGGGGTATTAATTGACACCCTCTAAAAGGAGGTAAATATGATTTTTTATGACTTCGAGGTTTTTCAATATGATTGGCTTGTAGTCTTTATAAATCCAATCAAAAAGGAAAAGAAAATTATAGTAAATAATCCTGAGGAGTTAGAAAAATTTTGTACCAAAAATAAAAACGAAATTTTCATTGGCTGGAACTCAAAACATTATGACCAGTATATTTTAAAGGGAATTTTACTTGGAATGAATCCAAAAATTATTAATGATGAAATTATTATTAATAATAAAAAAGGTTGGGAAATTTCACCTGAATTTAGAAAAGTAACTTTTTATAATTACGATTTAAGAGAAAGAAATGACCCAAGCCTTAAAACTATCGAAGGTTTTATGGGAAATAACATCAAGGAATCTTCAGTTCCTTTTGATATTAAAAGAAAACTAACTGAAGATGAAATTCAAGAGACTATTGAATATTGTACTTGGGACGTAGAACAAACAATGGAAGTTTTTCTAAAAAGAAAAAATTCTTTTAGTAGTCACTTAGATTTAGCAACTATAGCAAATAATGGAGTTTTAGATTTAAGTTTATTAAATAAAACTAAAACCCAATTATCAACTATGATTTTACAAGCTCGTAAAAAAGATTATAACGATGAATTTGATTTAATTATGCCCAAAAATCTAAAAATTAAAAAATATAAGGAATGCATTGACTGGTATTTAAATCCAGAAAATTTATGTTATACAAAAAACATAGAGGGAAAATCTGGAAAAACTCTAAAAGGAAAAAATCAACTTGATATTACTATTGCAGGAGTTCCTCATGTTTTAGGATATGGTGGAATCCATGGAGCTATTGATAAATATCACGGTCTTGGAAACTTCGTTTTAATGGACGTTACAAGCCTTTATCCTAGTTTAATGATTGAATATGATTTACTTTCAAGGTCTGTTCCTAAACCAGAAAATTTTAAAGAAGTTTATCAAAAAAATTTAGATTTAAAAGCAGCAGGTAGAAAAGCAGAACGTGAAGCTTATAAGTTAACATGTAACTCAACTTATGGAGCAATGAAAGATAAATATAATGGATTGTTTGACCCAAGAAAGGCAAATAATGTCTGTGTTCATGGACAACTATTTTTAGTTGATTTAATTGAACACTTAGAACCTTATTGTTCTGTAATACAAAGTAACACTGATGGTATTTTGGTAAAATATGAAGATTTATCAAAAGTAAAAGAAGTTGCCGATGAGTGGCAAAAAAGAACACACTTAGAACTTGAATTTGATTTTTTCAAGGAGATTTACCAAAAGGACGTAAACAATTATGTTTTCATTTCAGAAGATGGTTACAAAACAAAGGGTGGATTTGTTAAACAATTAAACGATTTAGATAATGATTTACCAATTATTAATAAGGCAATAGTTAATTATTTAGTAAAAAAAATCCCAGTAGAAGAAACGATTTGGTCTGAAAATAGGTTAAAGGAATTTCAGATGATTAGAAAAATTACTAATAAATTCGAGCATATTCTTTACGATAACAAAATTCTAAATGAAAAATGCGTTAGAATTTTTGCTTCTAAATCTATTCATGATGGAGGAATTTTTCAAAAATCAGCAAGGACTGGAAGTTATGGAAAAATAACAGATTCACCTGAAAGATGTTTTTTAGATAATGAAGATGTGAATGATAAATTAGTTCCAAAAAAATTAGATAAAAATTGGTATATAAATTTAGCAAAACATAGACTTAGACTTTTTGGAGTTAGCGTATGATAGAAATTCCTTGTGGAAAATGTGACTATAGAGAAGTTGGTTGCCACTCAAGATGCAAACAATATAAAAAATTTAGAAAGTTAAAGGATAAAGAAAATGACAGAAGAAAAAAGGAGGCCTACAAATATGACGAACATTTTTAAAGGATTTATTGAAGTTAAGGACAAAAAAGCCGTAGAATCCTTTAAAAATGCAAAAAATTTAAAAAATCTAAATGAAGTTAAAAGTTTAAATGGTTATGCTGGAGTTTTAGCAAAAAATACTATTCTAATTGATATTGATGATAAAGAACAGTCTGATATTTTATATAAGATTCTTAAAGATAAAAATATTAAATCTTTAATATTAGAAACTTCAAGAGGGAAACACTTCTATTTTAAAAATAAAGAAGTTAAAAAATGTTTTACTCATACAAATTTAGCGATCGGTTTAAAAGCTGATATTAAATCAGGATTTACGAATTGTTATGGAGTTTTAAAAAATGATGGTCTTGAAAGAAAAATTTTAGAAAATCCTGAAAGTTTAGATGAACTTCCAAAGTGGTTAGTCCCAATAAATTCAAACATGGGGTTTTTAAATCTCGAAGCTGGAGAAGGTAGAAATCAATCTTTATTTGGTTATATTTTACCTTTACAAACTAATGGATTTAATAAGGAAGAAGCAAGAGAAGTTATAAGGTTAATCAATGAATATATTTTAAAAGAACCTCTTTCAGAAGATGAATTAGAAACCATTTTAAGAGATGAAGCCTTCTCAAAAGAAATTTTCTTTAAAAATAAAACTTTTTTATTTGATGATTTTGCAAAATTTTTAATAGCAAATGATTATGTAATTAAGTTAAATAATCAACTACACGTTTATCATAATGGAGTTTATTTTAATAATGATGATTATATTGAGAAAAAAATGATTGAACATATTCCAAGGCTTAGTTCTGCAAGAAGAAGTGAGACTTTAAAATATATAAATTTACTTGCTGAATCTAAAGAAAGTCACGACGAAAACTTAATCGCTTTTAAAAATGGAATTTTCGATATAACTTCAAATGAGCTTTTAGAATTTAGTCCTGATTATATTATTACTAACTTAATTGATTGGAATTATGATTCCGAGGCTTATAACGAACTCACGGATAAAACCCTTAATAAATTAGCTTGTGGAGATAAAGAAATTAGAGCTCTATTAGAAGAAATGATTGGTTATTGTTTCTTTAGAAGAAATGAACTTAGAAAAGCTTTTGTTCTAATAGGAGGAACTCAAAATGGTAAATCTACGTTTTTGGATTTAATAGCTTATATTTTAGGAGATTCTAATATTAGTTCTTTAGATTTAAAGGAATTAGACCAACGATTTAAGACAGCAGAACTTTTTGGAAAACTTGCAAATATTGGAGACGATATAGGAGATTCTTATATTCCCGATACTGCAATATTTAAAAAATTAGTTTCAGGAGATAGATTAAACGTTGAAAGAAAAGGTCAAGACCCTTTTGATTTTAACAATTATTCTAAATTAATTTTCTCTGCAAATAATATTCCAAGGATTGGTTCAGGCCAAGATTCGTCGGCCATCATGAATAGATTAATTATAATTCCTTTTAATGCAAGATTTTCAAAGTCAGACCCTGATTTTGATCCCTTTATTAAATACAAGTTAAGGCAAGAATCTAGTATTGAATATTTAATTAAATTAGGTTTAGAAGGTTTACAGAGAGTTTTAACTAATGGTTTTACTATTTCTGAAAAGGTTGAAAGAGAACTTAGAGATTATGAAATTACAAATAATCCTATGATTGAATTTTTAGAAGAAGTAAATCCTGAAAATAAATCTACAAAAGATGTTTATAAAGCTTATAAAGAATTTTGTCTTATGAATGGAAATAATCCAGTTGGCCATACAAAACTTAGTCAATATATTAAAAGTAATTTAGATTTAGATATTGTTAATAAAAAGATAGGGGGGGAAGTTTTTAAAACTTTTGTAAAAAAATGATGCTATATTTAAAAATACAAAAAATAATGAGAGAAAAAAATATAAGACAAGTAGATATGCTTAAAACTATGGATATAGAACAATCAAGATTGTCTGCAATAATTCATGGAAAAGAACTCAAAAATATAAGTTTAAGAACAATTTTAGGAATTACAAAAGCTTTAGATGTAGATATTTATGAATTAATAGAAGGAACTGAATATGACGAAGAAAACACCAACTTATAATGTGACTTATGATGATATTCAAGGATATATAAAAAAGGGATATGACAAAGGAAGAACTGATGCAATTAAAAGAGCCACAGAATTATCTATGGCAGTTCCAATGATGGTTCTTCGTGATGAATTTGATTTTGGACAAAAGAGACTTTTAGATTTTTATAATGCTTTTGTTGAGCTTTACGATTCTATAAGTAAAGGTTATTTAGATATTAACGATATTGTAAAAACAATAAATGAAGAAACAGGAGTTGAGATAATTGAAAGAAATCGCAGATAGACTAGTAAAAATTTACGAAGAAAAAAATAAGATGTATGGAAATAGTTTTTCAGAATTATACGAAGAACTAGGGCCTGTCAGTGCAATTACTCAAATTTTGCACAAGTCCAATCGGTTAAAAGCCTTGGTTAAAACTAATAATGTAGATGCAATTAAAGATACTTTAATTGACTTGGCGAATTATTCCATGATGACCTTAAAGGAGATTGAAAAACGTGAATAATTTTCAAAAGATAACTCAAGATATTAATTATTTATTAGATTTTCTAGTAGAAAATACGGAATATTCTAGAGAATATTGGCTTGATTATTTACAAAAGGAGGTTGAATATGAGAATAATAATTGAAGGTTGTGATGGTACTGGAAAAACAACTTTAGTTGATGGTTTAGCTAAAGAATTTAATCTTGGAAAAATTCATATTTCAAATAAAGACCCAAACGACTTAGATTTTTACTATCAATTTTTAAGAAAAGATGATGTAATTTTTGATAGAAATTTAATTGGAGAGATGATTTATCCAAAAATATTTAATAGACCTCAAAAGTTAAAAGAATATGAATTAGATTATTTGATGGCAAAAGCTAAAGAACTTGATATTCATATAATAATTTTAACTGCTGCTATTGATACTATAAATTTTAGATTAAAACAAGATGAATTTTCAGTTGTTAGAAAAAATTTAAATTATATTGATAACGAGTTTTTAAAATATGCAGGAAAATATAATATTCCAGTAATTAACACAAGTAAACACGGAATAGATGAAACCTTGGAGGAAGCAAAATGTATAATAAAACACAGTTAACGCCACAAAATGAATTTGAAAAACATATTTACCATAGAGACCAGTTTGCTCATTATTTTAGATGGACCCACGTTTTAAAAAATGCGAAGATCGGTCAAAAAATTTTAGATATGGGCTGCGGTTCTGGAGAAATGATTGAAGTTTTTTATAGAAATAGATACAGACCCGAAAAATTTGTAGGAATTGATATTAGAGATAAGGTTCCTGAAAAATTAAAAAACTTAGATTTTGTTGAAATTCTAGTTAAGGATTTATGTAAGCCATTTGACCTAGAAGAAAAATTTGATATTATTACAAGTTTTGAAGTTGTAGAACACATTGGCCACGAAAATTTAGATGCTTATTTAGAAAATATGGTTAAACATTGTAAACCAGGAACTAAAATATTTTTATCTACACCTAATTATGACCCAATTGTAGGAGCTGCAAAAAACCACATGCTTACTAATAGCAAAGGGGAATTAGAAGTAGGAGAATGGGACCATTTTGAGCTTGCTGGGAAATTAGAAAAATATTTTAATATTAAACATAGATTTGGAACTTTTGCCAGCCAAAAGGATTATAAATCAGACCTAACAGGTTGGCGACTAGAAGCTTTTAATAAATTAAATGAGTATTATGATTCTAATTTATTAAGCAATTTAATGGCCCCAATGATAGATGCTAGTAAAGCAAGAAATTGTTTATGGGTGATGGAATATGAAGTTTAGAAATGTAAATCAAATGTACAAGCATTACGTAAATGTTATTTTAAAGAACGGAAAACAAGTAGGTAATACCAAAGAATTAACTAATGTAATTTTTACTGTAAAAGATGTTATTAATAATAACATTATTAATATTAGAGATATTTCTTATAAATATGTTTTAGCTGAATTAATATGGTATTTTTCAGGTTCGAATTCTACAGAATTTATTGGTCAGTTTGGAGATATGTGGAATAAAATTTCTGATGACGGAGTTACAAATAATTCTGCTTATGGTTTTATCCTAAAAGAAAAATATGACTTCGACCAAATTGAAAAAATAATTGAATTATTAAAAAAAGACCCTAATTCTAGGAGAGCCGTTTTAAATATCAATTCTGCAAACAAAAATGTTATTGAAACTAAAGATGAACCTTGTACTATTTCAATTCAATTTATTTTAAGAAATGGTTATTTGAACATGACTACAGTAATGAGAAGTAACGATCTATATTTTGGACTTCCTTATGATGCAATATTTTTTACAGAACTTCAAAAATATATTGCTTGTAGATTAAATTGTGATATTGGTTGGTGGACACATTTTGTTGGCTCAATGCATATTTACGAAAGAGATATGAAAAAATTATCTGATTTAAAAAATGACAATGTTAATTATAAGGTTAACATCATGAAATTAATTGAAAATGTTGATTATTTATATAAAACAGTTAATAAGGATAATATCATAGAAAAATGTAAAAATTTAGGGGTGCTTTATGAAGTTTAAAGTAAAACAATTTATTATTTATAAAAATACAATTGGAAAAATTAAAAGTATTAACGGAAGTAAAGCTTTTATTTGGTTTCATTCTGGAGATACTGCGGCTTTAACAAATTTAGATGATTGTATTCCAATTGTTAATGATTATTGCATTGAGGAATTATTAAAAAAATGATTCTTTACATGGGGGTAACACCAGATAAATATGAACTTCCATTGTGTGTTTCTGATACTGCAGCAGAACTTGCAAGAATGTATGGTATGACCCCTAAAGCAGTATATAGTAATATGCACAATAAACAGAGTGGTAGAAATAATGGAATTAAATTTTTAAGAATAGAGGTAGAAGATGAAACGCACGAGAAAGAAAATCCTTAATAAAGGAGATATATATTTAATTTTACAAGAAATTATGTATAGCGTTGTAGATTTAGCTAATAAGGATTGTGATGACCCATTAGAAACTGCAAAAGATATTAAATACGGTTTAAATGTAATTATGGAACAAATTGATAAACATTATGTGGAGGTAGAAGATGAAACTGAAAGTTAAATTTGATTTTATTCAAAATATAGAAAAACAAATGGAAGAGGCTTCTGAGGAAGAACTTAGAGAATATAAAGAAAATAAAGATGAATTTATAAAACGAGGAATTGAAGATTTTAAAGAAAATCTAAAAAATGAATTAAATTACGATGATTATTGCTGGATTGAAAATTTAGAGGTGAAATATGAAGATTAAGTTATTAAATTTTGGTGGGATTAAACCTGATAGAGCTCATTATAATGACGCCGGGGCTGATGTTTTTAGTTTAAATAATTATGTGATTAATCCAGGAGAAACTGTAAAAGTTCCTCTTGGAATTGGTCTTGAAATTCCTGATGGTTATGTTGGATTTGTTTTTCCAAAGTCTGGTTTATCCAGTAGAGGATTAGTTTCAGAACTTTCGCCAATAGATTCAGGCTATAGAGGAGAGATTCATGCGATTTTAACTAACAATTCTAATGAAAAAATTATCATAAATATGAACAAAAAGATCGGCCAATTGGTAATTTTACCAGTAGTTTTAGCTGAATTTACTGAAAATTTGGATAATTCTAGAGGCACTGGAGCCTTCGGGAGCACGGGATTTGTGATGGATTTGTGAAAATTATTGTTTTTTGACAAAAAATTATTTTACAAATGGATATGTTTAGATAAATCTAGATAAAGCAATTTTTACAAATAGTTACATTTAGATAAATTTAGATAAACTAACAAATGGTTAAATTTAGATAAATTTAGATAAAGAAAAAAGGTTACTCTTTTAATAAATAGTTATATTTAATTAAATTTAGATATATAAAAGGGTAACCTTGAGTGCTTAGATAAAGATAGTTAAACCTGAGCATGGTTTGGTAAATGTTTAGATACATTTAGATAAACTTAGATACAGAAAAAAGAGTAACCTTTTATGTGATGGTTTTGTGAAAGTGTAACCTTTTATATTTATAGATTAACACAATAAATCATTGCATAAAATAAATACAATGCTCTTGGATATGTTTAGTTAAGAATAAATAAAAAGGTTACTCTTTGGTTACCCTTTTAAAAATAAAAGAGTAACCCACTCTAGGTATTGGAATTCCAATGTTCGTTGACAATTGGTTGGTTACCCTTTTTTGATGCTTTTTTGAAAAGAGTAACCTCAACAAATGTGTAGATTCCAATACTTTAAGGAAAAAAGGTTACTCTTTTACTGTTTTTCTGCATACTTAGAACATTTTAAAAAATGGTGCAAAAAAGAATATAAATAAATATATAGTATATAGAGAAAGAGTAACCTGTAACTATATAGGGAGCGTTAAAAATTTAACAATCTTTTTTGAGTTTTTTATGATTTTGCAGGGTGTTTTTTGCATGGAATGTTATTTAAAATAACGAGGTTCTATGTAGAATTGATTTTTAATTCTTGTTAATATAAATTAATGAGTAAAAAAGAAAGTGAGTTTAAAGCATGTTATGGATGAATTAAATGAGATTTTGGTTTTTAAAGAGAAGATGAAAATTTTGCAAGAAGAGATTGTGAAATTGGAAACTTTAATCACAAAATTAAATAAGGAGTTAAATCCCATTGTTGTCCAAACTTCAAGAAAGGTTAACAATGAAGATTTGATTTTAGAACTTATAGAAATGAAGAACGAATATTTAAACGAGAGTGTGGAATTTGCGAAATTGAAACGAAAAATCATTAAAAAAATTATAAAAATGGAAAATAAAAATGAAATTGTTTTGATTTATAGAAGATATGTTTTGGGAATGAAGTTAACAGAAGTTGCTAAAAGTATGAAAATTACTTATAAATGGGCCCAAATTTTGCATCAGAGGGGTGTTAATTCGTTTAAAAACATAGTATAATAGTATCAGTGTTAAAGGCTTTCTAGGGGGAAAGTCTTTTTTTATTGTGTAATCAAATGATTGATTAGTAATCAAATGACTATAAAAAGAGGTGAAAAACGATGTCTAAACAGCTCAAACCCAATGTTTGTGGAGCTAAAAAGACAAACAAGGAAGGGACTTGTAAATTGCCAGCTGGATATGGAACGGATCACCTTGGAACTGGAAGATGTAAATGGCACGGAGGGTGTTCTACTGGTCCTAAAAAATATAATGCTGGAAAAAATGGAGAAAGAAATGGCTTATTTGCTAAATATTTACCTGATGAAACCATGGAAATTGTCAAT
>QWCQ01001157.1_pt1 | contig 10932 bp, 22 predicted proteins | sample 1972701 | NCBI WGS metagenome assembly QWCQ01 (sample SAMN09866704, study PRJNA288562) | Human gut metagenome isolate pre4_stool, whole genome shotgun sequencing...
AAATAAAAAGAATTGTAAAACCTAGAAAAAAACTTGCGAAATACGCTTAATTGTCGTATTATATATAAGTGCTTTGAAGTTAGATGTTGCTTATGTATAGGCCAATGCATAAGGAAACTCTGACAGAGCGAGCTTAGGAATAATCCTAAGCGATTTCCAAAAATTATCAAACGCCCGGACGGGCGTAAAAGAAAGAGAGAGGAAAATGGCTAATCAACAAAAGATAAGAATCAGACTTAGAGCTTACGATCACGAAGTTATCGATAGCTCAGCAGAGAAAATCGTAGAAGCGGTAAAAAGAAGCGGAGCAGAAGTAAGTGGACCAATTCCATTACCAACAGAAATCGAAAGAATTACAATTCTTAGAGCGGTTCACAAATACAAAGATTCCAGAGAACAGTTTGAACAAAGAACTCACAAAAGACTTATCGACATCATCGGACCTAATGCTAAGACATTAGATGCGCTAAAGAAGTTAAATCTTCCAGCTGGTGTTGATATAGAGATTAAATTATAACTGTAATTAGGATGATTGACGGTTAAAGGTTAATAAGGATTAACTAGATTGATCAATCCGCTGTAATTAAGGAGGACTCATGAAGAGTATATTTACAACAAAAGTAGGCATGACTCAAGTCATCGACGAAGACGGAGTTATTACTCCTGTTACTGTTCTAAAAGCTGACGAGAACGTAGTTGTTCAAGTTAAGACAAAAGACGTAGACGGATACAACGCTATCCAAGTAGGAACAGTTGACAAGAAAGAAAAGAACGTTAAAAAGCCAATCAGAGGTCACTTTGATAAGGCAGGTGCTTCATACAAGAGATACCTAAAAGAAATCAACCTTGGTGAAGAAGAAACCGAATTAAAAGCTGGTGATAAAATCACAGTTGACATCTTTGAAGAAGGCCAACTAGTAGATATAGTTGCTATTTCAAAGGGTAAGGGAACTCAAGGTGCTATCAAAAGATGGAACTACGGAAGAGGTCCTGCAAGCCACGGTTCAAAATCTCACAGAGTAGCAGGTGCTAGAGCAGCAGGTTCTGACCCATCAAGAGTATTCAAGGGTAGAAAAGGTTCAGGAAAAATGGGACACGATCGTGTAACTATCCAAAATGTTAAGCTAGTAAAAGTTAACGCTGAAGATAGCTACATCTTAGTAAAAGGCGGAGTACCAGGACCTAAAGGTGGACTTGTTGAAGTTAAACAAGCTATTAAAAGCCTAGACTAAGGAGGATAAAATGCCTAAAGTAAATATTTTAAATATTAAGGGAGAAAATGTTGGCGAACTTGAACTAAACGAAACAATCTTCGCTACAAAAGTAAGCGAACACGCAGTTTACGAAGTAATCAAAAACCAACTAGCAAATAAAAGACAAGGTACACAATCAGCTAAGACTCGTGCTGAAGTACGTGGTGGTGGAAGAAAGCCATTCAGACAAAAAGGAACAGGACGTGCTCGTCAAGGTTCTATAAGAGCTCCACACTACACAGGCGGTGGTGTTGTATTTGCACCAAAGCCAAGAGACTACAGCTACAGACTAGCAAAGAAATTAAGAAGAAAAGCACTTTACTCAGTACTTACATCTAAACTTAATGACAATGAATTAATAGTAGTAGATAGCCTAGAGCTAGCTAATGCTAAAACAAAAGAAGCTAAAGCTGCACTAGTTGCACTAAATGCTGACAGAAAAGCATACGTAGTAACAGCAGAAAAAGACGAATTAGTATATAGATCATTTAGAAACATCGAAGGTGTAGAAGTAGCTGAAGCTAGATTAATAAATGTTTATGATTTAGTAAGACACGACAAGTTAGTAATAACACAAGACGCTATTGCTAAACTTCAGGAGGTATTTATCTAATGAAAGCACCTTATCAAATAATCAAAAGACCAATAATCACAGAAAAAAGCATGGAAATGCTTGATGAACACAAATATACTTTTGAAGTAGACAAAAACGCTAATAAACCAGAAATCAAAGCTGCAGTAGAAGCAATCTTTGATGGCGTAAAAGTTAAATCAGTAAAAACCATGAACTATAAAGGTAAAAAAGTTAGAACCAGATATGGTTATGGAAAAAGAGCTGACTGGAAAAAAGCTATCGTTGAACTAACAGAAGATAGCCAAGCTATTGAATACTTCGACGGACTATAAGGAGGACTTAGATGGCTATTAGAAAATTAAAACCAACATCAAACGGACATAGAAATATGTCAGTAAGTACCTTTGAAGAAGTTACTACAGCAAAGCCATACAAGGCACTAACTACAGACCTTAAAAGCAAGGCTGGTAGAAACAATACAGGTAGAACAACAGTAAGATTCCGTGGCGGCGGAGTTAAGAGAAGATATAGAATTATCGACTTCAAGAGAGATAAAGATAATATTCCAGCAAGAGTACAAACAATCGAATACGATCCAAACAGAAGCGCATATATCGCACTAGTAGCATATGCTGATGGTGAAAAAAGATATATCCTAGCTCCAAAAGGATTAAAAGTAGGCGATGTAATCGAATCTGGTGAACACGCTGATATCAAACCAGGTAACGCTCTTGAACTAAAAGACATTCCAGTAGGTACAACAGTACACGCAGTAGAACTTAGAGCAGGCCGTGGAGCTATACTTGTAAGATCTGCCGGAGTTGGAGCACAACTTATGGCTAAAGAAGGTGGATTTGCTACACTAAGACTACCAAGCGGTGAAATGAGAATGGTACACTTAAACTGCAAAGCTACTATCGGTACAGTAGGAAACTCTGAACACGAACTTATAAGAGTAGGTAAAGCAGGTAAATCTAGATATAAAGGCAAGAGACCTCACGTAAGAGGATCAGTAATGAACCCAGTAGACCATCCACACGGTGGTGGTGAAGGTAGAGCACCAATTGGTAGACCAGCTCCAATGACACCATGGGGCAAGAAAGCTATCGGTGTTAAGACTAGAAATAAGAAAAAACAATCTTCTGCATACATCGTAAGAAGAAGAAACGAGAAATAGGGGGATATAATGGCTAGATCACTTAAAAAGGGACCATTTGTCGATGATCATTTAATGAAGAAAATAGACGAATTAAATGAAAAAAATGAAAAGAAAGTAATTAGAACATGGTCAAGACGTTCTACAATATTCCCTGAATTTGTAGAACACACAATAGCAGTTCATGACGGAAGAAAACACGTTCCAATCTATATCACAGAAGATATGGTAGGTCATAAACTTGGCGAATTTGTGCCAACAAGAACATTCAGAGGCCACGCTAAAAAGGCAACTGAAATGAAAAGCAAAATGCGTTAGGAGAGATAAATGAAAGTACAAGCAATAGCTAAATATCAAAGAATATCTCCTCTAAAAGTTAACTATATAGCAAGAGAAATCAGAGGCAAACAAGTAGACGAAGCACTAAACATCTTAAGATTTACTAACAAGAAAGGTGCAAGACTACTTGAAGAAGTGCTAAAAAGTGCCATTGCCAACGCTGAAAACAACAACGGACTTGATAGAGAAGATCTATACGTAGAAAAAGCATACGCAAATGATGCTCCAACTATGAAAAGATACAGACCTAAAGCTAAGGGTGCTGCATACCCAATATTAAAAAGATCAAGTCATATCGGCGTAGTGTTAGCGGATATAGAGGAAAGGTAGGATTAATATGGGACAAAAAGTAAACCCTAAAGGATATAGAGTAGGCGTAATCAGAGATTGGGACTCCAAATGGTTCGCTGATAAAAAAGACTTTTCTGACCTTCTAGTAGAAGACGTAAAGATAAGAGAATTTATCAAAAAGACAGCTTTTGAAGCTGGAATTGCAGATATTGAAATTGAAAGAGCAGTAAACAACCTAAAGATTACAATCTTCACAGGAAAACCAGGAATGGTAATCGGTAGAGGTGGTGCTGGAGTAGAAGAATTAAAAGCTAAGATTGAAAAAATCGCTCCAGGCAAAAGAATCATCATCAACGTTGAAGAAATCAAATACCAAGATTTATCTGCCCAACTAGTTGCTGAAAATATTGCTAACCAACTAGAAAACAGAATTGCATTTAGACGTGCCATGAAACAATCTATCCAAAGAACAATGAGAGCTGGAGCTAAGGGTATTAAAACTATGGTTTCAGGAAGAGTTGGCGGAGCAGATATGGCAAGAAGTGAAGGATACTCAGAAGGTACAATTCCACTTCAAACAATAAGAGCAAATATTGACTACGGTTTTGCAGAAGCAGACACAGAATACGGTAAAATCGGATGCAAAGTTTGGATCTACAAAGGTGAAGTTCTTCCAGGAGAAAAAGCTGAAAGAGAACCAAAACTAGCTGCTCCACAAAATAACAGAAGAAAGAAAAGAAATAATAGACGTCCAAACAGAAATAATCAGGGACAAAATTAGTCTTAAAGAATCAGGAGAGTATTATTTATGTTAATGCCTAAAAGAGTAAAATATCGTAGACAACATAGAGGCAGAATGAAGGGTAATGCTAATAGAGGTAATCAACTTGCTTATGGTGAGTATGGCTTACAAGCTCTAGAAGCTTGCTGGATGACAGCAAACCAAATCGAGGCTGCTCGTCGTGCGATGACAAGATATATAAAAAGAGGCGGAAATATTTGGATAAAAGTATTTCCAGACAAACCAGTATCTAAAAAGCCTGCAGAGGTAAGAATGGGTTCTGGTAAAGGTGCACCAGAATACTGGGTAGCCGTAATCAAACCAGGTAGAGTACTATTTGAGATGAGTGGTGTTAGTGAAGAGGTAGCAAGAGAAGCAATGAGACTTGCTGCACAAAAACTTCCAATCAAGACAAAATTCATCCAAAGACTTGAAGTAACAGGTTCGGAGGAATAAGGATGAAAATAGCAGAAATTAGAAATTTATCAGACAAAGATCTAGATAAACAACTATTTGATTTACAAAATGAGCTTTTCAATCTTCGTTTTAGGCTTGCCACAGGTCAGTTAGAAAACCCAGCAGCTATAGGAACTGTTAAGAAAGATATAGCTAGAGTTAAGACTATCCAAACAGAAAGAAAGATTGAAGCGGGCAAGGAGGCTTAATCTCAATGGAAAGAAATAGAAGAAACGTGCGCCAAGGCGTGGTAGTATCTGACGCAATGGATAAGACTATAACAGTTCTTGTTGAAGATATAATCAGCCACCCAGTGTACAAAAAGAAAATAGTTAGAAGTAAAAAATACAAAGCTCATGATGAGAAAAATGAAGCTAAAGTTGGCGATAAAGTAGTAATAATGGAAACAAGAGCCCTATCTAAAACAAAAAGATGGAGACTAGTACGCATTAGCCAAGCGGCAGAAATTGTTTAATTAATAAGGAGATTATTATGATACAACAAGAAACTCGTATGAGAGTAGCAGATAACTCCGGCGCAAGAGAACTTTTAGTAATCAAAGTTCTTGGAGGAACTAGAAGAAGATATGCCAATATTGGTGATGTAGTTGTTTGTTCAGTAAAAAGTGCAACACCCGGCGGAGCGGTAAAAAAAGGTCAAGTAGTTAAGGCTGTTATTGTTAGAACAAAAAGAGGCCTAAAAAGAGTTGATGGTTCAGTAATAAGATTTGACGATAACGCAGCAGTAATCATCAAAGACGACCAAACACCAGTAGGAACAAGAATCTTTGGTCCAGTAACAAGAGAACTAAGATCTGAAGGTTTCATGAGAATTATCTCACTAGCACCGGAAGTATTATAGGGGGATAAAATGCATATAAAAAAAGGCGATAAAGTCCAAATAATATCAGGTGAATATAAAGGACATGTAGGAGAAGTTTTACAAGCTTTCCCAAAGACAAATAGAGTAATAGTTGAAGGTGCCAACGTGCAAATAAAACACCAAAGAGCAACAACAATGGGCGGTGAGTCAGGAAGACTTGAACAAAACGGTCCAATTGATGCATCAAATGTACTTCTATACTCAGAAGAACTTAAAAAAGGTGTTCGTACAGGAATTGTTTACGAAGACGGCAAAAAGATTCGTAAATCAAAAAAGACTGACGAAAAATTCGACTAGGTAATAGGAGATATTATGACACAGAGACTTAAAGAAAAATATCAAAACGAAGTTGTTGAAAAACTTATCGAACAGTTCGGTTATAAAAATGTTATGCAAGTTCCAAGACTTGAAAAGATTGTTATAAACATCGGACTTGGAGAAGCAAAAGACAACCAAAACCTATTAAATACAGCTAAGAGAGAACTTAGCCTAATAACAGGTCAACAACCAATCGAAATCAAAGCTAAAAAATCAGTAGCAAACTTTAAATTAAGAGCTGGTCAAGCAGTTGGTACAAAAGTTACACTTAGAAGAGAAAAGATGTATGACTTCCTAGATAAGTTAATCTCAATCTCACTTCCAAGAGTTAGGGACTTTAGAGGTATCAACCCAAATTCTTTTGATGGCCGTGGAAACTATTCACTAGGTATCAAAGAACAATTGATCTTCCCTGAAATCAAGTATGACGATGTAGACTTCATCCACGGAATGGATATTACAATCGTAACTACTGCTGAAACTGATGAAGAAGCAAAAGCATTCTTAGAATTAATGGGAATGCCATTTAAGAAATAGAAGGAGCAAAAATGGCTAAAAAGTCACTAAGAGCTAAACAACAAAGAAAACAAAGATTCTCTACAAGAGAATATACAAGATGTAAACTTTGTGGAAGACCACACGGCTACTTAAGAAAATATGGAATTTGCCGTATTTGCTTTAGAGAACTTGCAAATAATGGACAAATACCAGGAGTAAGAAAAGCAAGCTGGTAATTAAGGGGGAAAGATAATTATGATGACAGATCCAATAGCGGATATGCTAACAAGAATCAGAAATGGTAACAAAGCTAATCATAAAAAGATTACTGTTCCATCTTCTAATGAGAAAAAAGCTATTGCCCAAATACTGCTTGATGAAGGCTTTATAACAGGGTTTAACGTAGAAGAAGACAATAAACAAGGTATTCTTACAATAGATTTAAAATATACAGAAAATGGCGAAAAAGTAATCTCTGGCCTTAGAAGAATCTCTAAACCAGGTCTTAGAGTTTACGTAAAAGCTAATGAAGTTCCAAAGGTACTAGATGGTCTTGGAACAGCGATTATTTCGACATCAAAAGGACTTATGACTGACCGTGCTGCAAGACGTGAAAATGTAGGCGGCGAAGTTATTTGTTACGTATGGTAAGGAGTAATATATGTCAAGAATAGGTAAACAACCAATCGTAATACCTTCTGGAGTAGAAGTTACTATAGATGGTCTTAATGTAAAAGTTAAAGGAAAAAACGGAGAAGATAGCTTAACAATAAGCGATAGAGTAACACTTGAACAAGTTGAAAACGAACTAATCCTTTCAATTCCTGAAAACTATACAAAACAACAAAACATTGACCACGGTCTTTATAGATCTTTAATACACAATATGGTAGTAGGAGTATCAGAAGGTTATCAAAAAACACTTCAAATCGAAGGAACAGGATACAGAGCAGCTAAACAAGGTAAGAACTTAGTATTAAACTTAGGTTATTCTCACCAAATTACAATGCCAGATCCTGAAGGAATCGAAACTGAAGTACCAAATGATAGAACTATTATTGTTAAGGGATACAACAAACAACATGTAGGTCAACATGCTGCAAACATCAGAGCTAAGAGAAAACCTGAACCATACAAGGGCAAGGGAATCAGATACGCTGATGAGCATGTAAGACGTAAAGTTGGTAAGACAGGTAAGTAGGAGATATAAATGGCTAAAAAGAATAAAAACGATAGACTTATAACTCGTAAAAAAAGAGTTAGAGCAAAGATATCAGGAACTCCTCAAAGACCAAGACTTTCAGTATATAAATCAAACACAAACATCTATGCACAACTAATTGACGATGTTAACGGCGTAACACTTGCAAGTGCTAACAGCCTTCAAAAAGATGTAGCAGAAAGCGAACACGCTAACGTTGAAACAGCTAAGAAAGTTGGAGCAGCAATCGGCAAGAGAGCTCTTGAAGCTGGCATCGAAGAAGTTGTATTTGATAGAAATGGTTATTTATATCACGGAAAAGTCAAAGCACTAGCAGAAGCAGCAAGAGAAGCTGGTCTTAAGTTTTAGGAGGTTGGTAAAATGAAATATTTATTAAAAAGTGAAGTGGAAAAACTAAACCTCGAAGATAGAGTAGTTGCAATCAACAGAGTTGCTAAAACTGTAAAAGGTGGACGTAACATCAGATTTACAGCCCTAGTAGTTGTAGGAAACTCAAACGGTGTTGTAGGTGTTGGAACAGGTAAAGCTACAGAAGTACCAGAAGCAATCAGAAAAGCTACAGAAAATGCTAAAAAGCAAATGATAGAAGTTCCAGTAGTAGGAACAACAATTCCACACAGAATTCAAGGAGTTGATGGTGCAGGTAAGGTATTACTAATGCCAGCAGTAGAAGGTACAGGAATCATCGCAGGTGGTCCAGTACGTGCTATATGCGAACTTGCAGGATTCAAGGATATCAAAGCTAAAAACCTTGGAACAAGCAACCCAAGAAATATCATTAACGCATGTATAAACGCATTTTACAACATGAAGACTGTAGAAGAAGTTGCAAGACTTCGTGGTATATCGGTAGAAGAATTTGACTATTAAGGAGAGTACAATGGCAAGAATTGAAATCACACTTAAAAGATCTTTTATCGGTAAAAAAGATGGACAGATCGCAACAGCAAAAGCGCTTGGCCTTAGAAAAATCGGTCAATCAGTTGTTAAAGAAAATAATGACGCAACCAAGGGAATGGTTCACAAAATCAGACACATGGTTGAAGTTAAGAATATAGACTGAGGTGTAAAATGAAATTACATGATTTACAACCAAACGTTAAATTAAAAGATAAGAAACGTAAAGGAAGAGGAGCTGGTTCAGGACTAGGTAAAAGATCTGGTCGTGGACAAGACGGACAAAACTCAAGAAGTGGTGGAGGAGTAAGACCAGGTTTCGAAGGTGGTCAAATGCCTCTATACAGACTCTTACCTAAAAGAGGTTTTAAAAACATCAACAGAAAGATTTACGAAACAATCAATGTTGAAAGCTTAAACGTCTTTGAAGATGGTACAGAAGTTACACCAGAATTATTATTTGAGACAAAACTATTAAAGAAAAACAAAGCTAAAGCTGGAGTTAAGATCCTAGGCGATGGCGAACTAGAAAAGAAACTAACAATAAAAGCTCATAAATTCACTAAATCTGCTGTAGAAAAAATCGAACAAGCAGGTGGAAGTGTAGAAACTATCGAAGTGAAAAAGTGGGTAAAACCATCTAAAAAAGCTTAATAGAAAGAAGTAGCTATGTTAGATATAATTAAAAGAGCAGCAGGGGAAGAAGAAATCAGGAAGAAATTCCGATTCACCCTCTTGATGCTTGTAATATATAGGCTTGGAAACAACATTCCAATACCTTTTATCGATACAAAGGCCTTAGCAAACGCATATTCAAACATTGAAGGAACCCTTGTTGACTACCTAAATATGTTAACAGGTGGTGGACTATCAACCTTATCAATATTTGCCCTAGGAGTTCAACCTTACATTACAGCATCAATCGTAATGCAATTACTCACTGTAGTAATACCAAGGTTAGAAGAATTAACTCGTGAGGGTGAACAGGGAAGAAAAACCATTCAAAAATACACCAGGTATATGACAATAGTACTTGCTATATTCCAGGCAATAGCCATTACAAACGGCCTTTACGGTGCAGCCCTATCAAGTGCAACAGGCTTCCAAAAGATAGCCATGAATGTTACCCTAATAGGCGGAACAATGTTTGTAACATGGATGGGTGAAACTATGACAGAAAAGGGACTTGGTAACGGTACAAGTTTACTAATCTTCATGGGTATTATAGCATCCTTCCCAAGAACCATTTCTAGATGGCAAGAAGGCCTTCACTACAATACTACAAGCGTTCTTGCTATAGCTATTATGGCAATTTTAGTTGTCCTAATAGTAATAGCAGTAGTAATGATATCTGAAGGTGAAAGAAAAATCCCAATCCAATACGCAAAAAGAGTAGTAGGACGTAAGATGTACGGCGGCCAATCAACCCATATTCCAGTAAAGGTAAACATGGGTGGAGTAATGCCAATCATCTTCGCATCAGCTGTACTTGCTATTCCTTCTACTGTATCACTATTCTTCGGAAATGGTGGAGAAAGCGGATTAACTGCATTTTTCAACAAGTCAACATTTGGTTTCGCGGTATATCTATTAGTACAAACTGTACTTATCCTAGTATTCGCATACTTCTATAACCAAATCCAATTTAACACCGTTGAATATGCAAAACAACTACAACAAAATGGTGGTTTCGTTCCAGGAATTAGACCTGGTAAACCAACCAGTGATTTCCTAGCAACTGTATCAACAAGAATAACCTTCATCGGTTCAATTTGCTTAGCCCTACTAACCATAGTACCAGCTATAGCAAGCAGACTCCTAGGACTACAAATATCATTTGGTGGATCATCAGTAATCATCGTTGTAGGTGTAATTATTGAAACTGTAAAACAAATCGAAGCTATGATGACTATGAAGCAATATAAAGGATTTTTAAACAGGTAAGAAATGAATATAATATTGTTAGGCCCACCAGGAGCTGGTAAGGGTACGCTATCAAGTAAAATAATAGACAGATTAGACGCAGTTCAGATAGCAACAGGTGACATATTCAGATACAATATCTCAAATAAAACTGAACTGGGAATGAAAGCAAAATCTTATATGGACAGAGGAGATCTTGTGCCAGATGAATTAACAATTGATCTAGTATGGGATGCCTTTGACAAAGTGGAAAATAGGGATGAAAGAATAGTACTATTCGACGGATTTCCTAGAAACTTAGACCAAGCCAAGGCCCTAGATAAGGGAATGGCAGAAAGAAAT
>QWCQ01001160.1_pt1 | contig 10887 bp, 8 predicted proteins | sample 1972701 | NCBI WGS metagenome assembly QWCQ01 (sample SAMN09866704, study PRJNA288562) | Human gut metagenome isolate pre4_stool, whole genome shotgun sequencing...
AAACCCTCAAGGTTCCCTTCACATTTGCCCTATCACAAATGACATTTGCAGCTGAACCGCCGTTTATTACCCCAATACCAAGGCTAACCGGCTTTTCCAAATCTAATTGGTTGTTCCAAGCAGAATTTAGGGCTGTTATGATATGGGCTGTGGCTATCAGAGGATTGACTGCCTTATCAGGCCTTGAACCGTGGCCGCCTTTCCCTATTACATCAAAGTCAAGGCCAGCGCAACCCGCATAGGCAGGGCCTTCTGTTATGGAAAATTTCCCAACATCTAGGCTTGGGCTTTGGTGGTTGCCGTAAACTGCATCAAGACCCTTATCTTTCAAATGATCTAGCATCGGCCCAATGCCTGCACCGGTTTCTTCGGCTTCTTCAAAGATAAAGTAGATTTTACCCTTGATTTCATCTGCCAAGTCCTTTAGGATTTTGGCACTTATAATCGCTATAGTCATGTGGCTATCGTGGCCACATGCATGGGATACTCCTGGATTTTTGGATACAACCTGCTTTTTTCCTTTGAGATTGTAAGGATCTTCCTCGATTGCAAGACCGTCAAGGTCAGTCCTTATACCAAGAGTCTTTCCAGGCCTGCCTGTGTCAAGTAGGGCAGTAAAACCAGTTGAACCAGGCACTTCTTCAACGATGAGGCCTATTTCTTCGCATCTTTTCTTAAGATACTTGCTTGTTTCAAACTCCTTGCTTGACACTTCTGGATTTTCATGCAAGTACCTACGGGTCTTTATTATGTCTTCTTTATTCAATTCTATTTCAGTTTTTATCCTATCTACTAAAGTCATTTTAACCTCGATTTTCCAAAAAAATAACGTCCCATATTCCATATAGGAATATAAGGACGTTTAAATCGCGTTACCACCTTATTTTATGCCTGGTCACCCAAACATACACTCATCAAGTACAAACATACTCTAATTCTATAACGGGAATTCCCGTATGGATCTCATATCGACCCATCCCATCCAAGGCCATCTTCATCTAGCCACCTCTTTGCTCCTTTTCACCAACTGGAGCTCTCTAAAAAAGATTCTTCTAAACTACTCTTCTTGTCAAATGGTTTTGTAAAACTTTTATCTCGTTGATAATGGTATAGTACCACTTAAAAATTTTTCTGTCAAATATATTGCCAAAATAATTTAAAATTATTCGGGAAGGCTGATTTTTTCAAGGATTTTATTCATCTTAGCAATAGCAATCCCATAATTTGTCATAGGGGTCCCGGCTTCTTTAGCTTTGGCCACCCTGTTTAAAACATGGGTCCTATTAAACATACATGACCCACAGGCTATGATTAGGTCATATTTTTCGTAGGCTATAGGGTCATTGCCCCTGGCAAAATCTATGTTTATATCTGGGTGGGTTTTCTTTATAAGCCTTGGAATCTTAACACTTCCTATATCTTCATCGATTGGTGGATGGCTGCAAGCTTCCGCAATCAAAATATTTTTTATATCCCCATCCAAAACATTGGCTGACTCTACAAAATATTCTAAATCGCCCTTAAAGGCAGAAAACAAAACCGAAAAGCTAGTAAGTTTCACTTCATTTGGCTTTTTTTCGTAAACTTCTTTAAAAGCCTGGCTATCGGTAATGATTAGGTCGATTTTATTTAGGCTTTTAATTGTATTTTCAAAATTTCTGAGGTCAGTGCAAATGGCACTGGCACCCTTATCGATAATTTCCCTTATGGTCATAACCTGAGGTTTTATAATCCTATCCTTGGGAGCTGCTGCATCTTGTGGCATAACAAGGACAACCATGTCGCCTTTTTTAACCAAATTTTTTGTAATGCTATCAAAACTAGAATGGACACCATCTACATATTTTTGTATGGCTTTTTGGTTGTCATCTCTAACTCTTTGCAGGTAGAAAAACAATACCCCACATCCTAAAATAGATATAGCCCCGAGTATTTGGTTATAGTAAAAAACTATTACAGATGTTATAACCGGCAGGATAAGTGAATATATAATATGTGCATTATCCTTATTCGAATTATTTTGCATCTATCCTCCTTGTTTTGTTTCTAAAATCTACAAAAATATCGGCTATACCAAGCAACAGAAAAATAACCATAAAAAAGTAGAAAAAGATGATAATAAAAAAACATCTCATCCCACGGGTCAAACTAGCTGACCTAGCCATATTTAAGTAATCATAAGTAAAAATGCCATTTAAAATTAATACTATAGCTACCATGCACACTAAGTTTGAACTTATATAAGTGCTAGGTACATCAATAAACATATTTAATAGAAAATAAATTACTACAGCTGATATAAGCATAATTGTAAGGTCTTTTTTGCCTATTCTAATAGTATTAAGATTTTTCATATCGACTGCCTTATTTTTATAGGCAAGATAATTTCTAACAATTTTTAATGAAAATATACTATATACCATGGCAAGGGCTGCCAAAATGGATGGATACAAAGCAAATGATCTTTCATAAACACTGTCTGCTATATCATATTGCATATTTTCTGCAAATACTTCTTTTAGCTCTTTAGCCATATCAGCTATTGTAACACCTTCTGTTATCATTTGGTATTTATAAACTCCAATAAAAACAAGACTAGCTAATAAAAAATTAATTAATATTTGATTTTTATCACTAAGTTTTGATTTTACCAAAATAATTTCTATTAAAGATAAAATCAATATCGGTATATAAAATAAAGTAACTGACCTGATATTTTCAAAAATCAATCCTACTAAAAATGAGCCAATTAATACAATTAAAAAGTCTTTTAAACCTTTATCTAAGGCTATTACCGCAAATAAAATTGGTATAGTTATTAACATTATAAAGCTAGAGCTTGATGCTAACGTCAAAATGCTTATTAAACATATGTAAAATAAGACATTTACTATTTTATTTAAATTTTTGCTTTTGTTCATAGATTTCCTTTCATTTAGATTTATCATAAAGGCTAAAGTTGAACAATCTTCGCTCAATTTGACTTTATATATTTTACTCCTAAGTTAATAAGTATCAATTTTAAAAAAACTATAAATAATAATGTAAATAAAAAATCATAAAAAAAGCGCTAATTAAAATAATTAGCACTTAATATTATATATCTAAGGTATTTAAAAGTTCATTTCTGTAAGCCATAAATTCCTTGCTCGTTCTTTTTCTAGGATAATCTAAATCTATTGGAACAATTTTTTTTACTCTGCCTGGTCTAGGTTCCATAACAATTACTTTTGTAGACATATAAACAGCTTCGTCTACATCGTGTGTTACCATTATAGTCATATTTTTTTCTTCATTCCAAAGTCTTAAAATTTCATCTTGCATATTCATTCTAGTAAATGCATCTAAGGCTCCTAGAGGTTCATCTAATAGCAAAACTTCTGGCTTATTTATTAAAGTTCTAATTAAAGAAATTCTTTGAGCCATACCACCAGAAAGGTTTGATGGATAAGAATCCTTAAATTCTAGTAGTCCGACTTTTTCCAACATCTTATCTATAGCTTCTTGGCTAATATTATCTTCATTTTTCAAATCTCCAGAAAATCCTACATTTTCCTCTACTGTTAGCCAAGGAAAAAGAGTTGATTTTTGAAATACCATGCCTCTTCTACTAGATGGTCCTTCAATTTTTTTACTATCTAAAAATATTTCACCTGTAGTTGGAAAGATCAAACCAGCTATTAACCTTAGCATTGTAGATTTTCCACATCCTGATGGACCTACTATACTTACAAATTCGCCTTCATGAATATCAAAATTTATATCATCAAGAGCTGTAGTAATGCTGTTATTATCTGGTCTTAGAAAAGCTTTTGATACATTTTTAAATTCTAATTTGCTCATCTTATTCCACCTACTTTCCATTTTAAAGCTCTATTACTTATATTTTTTATTACTTTATTTACAAGTATAAAAGTAATTGCAAGTAAAATAATTGCTCCATACATTGCTGAGTAGTCAGCCCATGATGATTTCCAAGTAATATACCAACCAAGACCACTTTCTACTCCTAGCATTTCTGCGACTATTAGGGCATTACAAGCTGCACTCATGCCTGCTATTAGACCTTGGAATATATTTGGAATTGCTGATTTTATTGCGATTTTTCTTACCAGTTCAGAATTCGTTGCTCCAAGAGTTTGGGCAGCCTCATAGTAGGATGGTTCGACATTTCTTATACCAGTTATTGTTGCAAGTGTTGTTGAAAACCAAACTCCAAGTGCAATAATAAATACTGCTCCTTGAAAAAGATTTATGGCAATTACCATTACCACTGGTAGCCATGTTGTAGTTGGAATAGGTCCTAGTAGTTTTAAAAATGGATCCACCCAATAATTTACTTTTTCAAAATATCCTGCCAATATTCCAGTAAGTATTCCTAAAACAGCTCCTATTATATAACCTGTAAATAGTAATTTTAGTGAGCTTGCTACTGATTCAACCAAGTAGCCTTTATCTTCTTTCATAGAATTAAATATCATATCTAACCACGGAAAATATGGTAGGGCTAATTTCCCTGTCTTTATTGTTGCAATATCATAAAGCATAAGTATTACAAAAACAAAAACATAAAAATTTGATTTGTATAAAAGTCTGTCTCTCACATTTTCTTTTTTAAGTGATACTAGTAAAGAAATAATGTATATGGCTAAAAGTATAGCTAAAAACCCAGGATAAAGATTAGTTTTTACTACTGTAGGATCCAAATCCGGCATAAATAAATATTCTAATATAGCTAATACTCCAACTATTATTGGTAATAGTAATTTAAGTATTTCTTTATTTTTATTTCTGGGTTTTGATTCTAATTTTATAAGTTCTTCGGCTGTTAAGTTTTTAGTAGATACGGCAGTTGGTTTTTCATTATTTATTGCCATTTATTTCTCCTTAACTATTTTCTAATTACTTCTACTTCTCCATTACCTAGTGGTCTCCAAAGTTCTTTTACTAATTCATCTGTAGATTTCTTATCTGGAATTAGTCCAAGTTTTTTGTAATCATCAAAGTAACTTCTAATTGTTGTTTCACCATCTTCATTTGTTAGTGAATAATCATATGATTTTAGTAGATCTGCTGCTACTTTTGGATCACCCTCAGCAAAGTTTTTCTCTTGAAGAAGTTTTATAGATTCTTCAGGATTTTCTGCTGCAAATGTATTTCCTTCATCGATAGCTTCTGCTACAAGTTCTGCAAGCATAGGATTATTATTTACAAAATCTTTGTTAAAAGCAGCTACACAGCATACTTCTTTTCCAAAATCTTCATCTGTTGTTAGTGATCTAATTGGTCTGATTATATCTTTTTGTAAAAATTCTTGGGCAAATTGATCATCTAGTACCGCTCCTTGAATTTCTCCTTTTTCCAGAGATTGAATTACTGCAGATTTTTCTACTGGTTTTACTTTTATGTCATCTGGGTTTACATCATCATGCACCAAAAATCTTAAAAGTGTATTGTGGCCACTATTGCCTATACCATTTGTAACTGCTACTGATTTGCCAAGCAAATCTGAAGTTTTTTGTAAATCTTTATTTTCATTTAAAACATAAAGTGACTTGCATCCTGAATGTGATGATGTAGAGAATACATAATTTAATCCTTTAGTAGCAGGCACTATTAATGAACCAAATTCTCCAGTCATTACATCAATTTGCCCTGTTGATAGTGCATCTTTACCATTTTGAGTATTGATAAATTCTATATCAATTCCCTTATCTTTAAAGTATCCTTTGATTTCAGCAAGGTTTTGTCCTGCCATACATAAATCACCATCAAAGCCCATTTTTATTGGGGTATTGTATCTTGGTTCTTCTTCTAGTGTGATAGCTTCAGCTACATTTTTATTTTCTTCTACTGCTTGATTTTGTCCTTGATTTGCATCTTGTTTGCCACATCCTGCAAATGTCAACCCACCAAGTAAAAGTACAGCCAATAATTTATTTTTGTTCATTTTAATTCTCCTTTTTATTCATCACAGCAACTATGTTGCTCAATTTGTGACATATCAAAATCTTTATCCATAAAGTCAACTTTTTCTAAATCGTCAACTAAAATTTCTCCATTATTAGTATTAGTATTTTCATTTTCTTTTACATTTGTACCAGCATTTAAGCTGCTACAGGCAGAAAAAGTAAAAGCCATGGTGACTGCTAATGAAATATAAGCTAATTTTTTCATTACATACAAAAATCCTTTCCTAATATTCCATGAATATAAAAAAACCCCGCCCAAAAAAGGACGAGGTTGTCGTGGTTCCACCTTAATTTATTTTAAGAAATACTTAAAACCTTAATGTGCTTAACGGGCACTAGCGTTATAGCCTACTATTAATTCGGTATAAAACTCAAAGATGCACTTCCATAAGTTTTTCAATGATTTTTCTCAGCTAATAAATCTCTCTGTATTTGAAAATAAATATGTACTCTTCTTTTCTCAGCTATTCATGTAGAATAAATATACCATGCAAAATTTTAGATGTCAATCTATTTTTGTAATATTTTTGTTCTAAAATAATATTACAAAATATTTGCATTGTACTTTTATTTAAGATTTTCATTTTGCAGGTATATTGTTTATGAAAAGATAAGAGGTAAAAATGACTTTACAAAATATAGAAAATTTTGATATATCAGTCATAAGTGACCCCCATGTACTTGCTTATGATTTGATTGCAGATACAGATTATTTTAAAAAAGAAATAAAAATAGATAGGAAATTACTGGTAGAAAGCGAAGCCTTATTTGGTCAAGCTTTGGAAATAGTGAACAAAGCCAATAGCCAGTTTCTTTTTTTGCCGGGAGACTTGGTAAAAGATGGAGAATACAAATCTCACCAAATAGTTAAGAAATACTTGTGTGAATGGAAAAATAATAAAGACGGTCGCGAGATTTTTATGATACCTGGAAATCACGATTTAAATAACCACAAGTCATACGATTTTAAAAAAGATACAAAGACAAAAAATATAAATCCAAAAGAATTTTATGACTTATATTCCTTTATTTATGAAAATCCTTTAGTACTCGAAATGTACAAGGATTCAGATATTTTTAAAAAATATTTAGAAAATATAAATAAACAATATGATAGAGAAGAAGAATACCAGTACTATGCCCATGGGTATTTTTCCTATGTATCCAGAATAAAAAGTGAGGTAAATGATAGTGGCCTTACAATAATTGCCCTTGATACATCAATTTATTCAATAGATACAGAACAATCCCATAAAGACAACCGAGAAAATGTACCTGGTTCCATAACTTTAGATCAAATGAGATGGGCAGTTGAAAAAATAGAAGAGGCAAAACAAAGAAAAGACCTTATTTTTGTAATGGCCCATCATGCTCTTATGCCAAATTTTAGAAATCAAGAGCTAGTTTTCTCCCCATTTATCATAAAGGAATGGCGTACTAAATTTATAGATGATGATCCAAGAATAAATAATAAAACTCCTATAGAAGTATTAGCAGATAATGGAGTAAAATTTGTTTTCACTGGTCACTTACACGAAAATGGAACTGCGAAGTACGTTTCAGAGCTAGGCAATGTAGTATATGATGTACAAACAGGTTCTACTGTAACCTATCCTCTACCAATTAGACATATTAAAATTATCAACAAACTTAAAGAAACTAGTGGTTTTGAAGTTTATATAAAAACAGAGCTTATAAAAGAATTTACCTATAGAAATCTAGCTGATGAAATAGAAATCGTAGATGATGCAATAAATTATACTATAGAAAAGCAGCTTTCATTAAGAGATGTACTTCATAATTACATTAGAATTCAGGCAAATAATCCAAAATACGCTCACATAAATTTAAAGCCATTATTAATTGAAAAAGCAAGTGATTTCCTAGATAAAGATATACCAGTACATGGATATATGAATAAAATTGTATTTCCGATGATATATAAATATTTTCCCTATAAAAAGAAATATGTAGGAAAAATCGATGTTGCAAGAATTAACGGTGAATTTGAATTTCAAATAAGAGCTGCAAAAAATATTTTGACAATAAAGGCAAGCAATCTTGAAGAAGCTTTTGATATTATTCTTAAAGAGATAGACAACAAAATACTTATTCCTTATCAAATAGTTACTTATTGGGATAGAATTATAAATAAAGCTTGGCAAATGCCAATTGATAATGACGGTCATACTTTTTATGATTTTGCTAATTATATTTATCAATACAAACCTCTAGGAGAGGAAGAACGTCCAGAATTTGTAGCAAAAATGATAGACAATTTAAATAATTCAAATTATAATATCACAAATATTGTAATAGAATATTGCAAAGATGAAATAAATGAAGCTTTTGATAAGTTTACAAGCTCTATTGAGCTTAAAAAAGATGGCAGTAAAGAAAAATTCTTCAATGATCTTATACAAACTAAAGGTAGATTATCAAGTTTTGCCTATAAACGCTTTATAAAAAAAGTAGATAATTTAAGAGAGCTTTTAGACTATTTCTCAAGATATATAACTGATGAAAAAGACTTAACTGGAGCTGGTTTTGCCAAAAAAATATTAAGTACAAAGTCAGTACGAATTGCCAAAGAAAATTTCTCCAACCATATGTTTGGTCAATCGAGTTTAAGGAAATTTGTAATAGATGTTGTAAATTCTATGAGTGAAGAAATGGTAGAAGTTTATCAAAATGAAGATTTAAATGAACTAGAAAAATACTTTAACTATATTGAGTACGATGATTCAAAATCTAGTAAATAAAATTTTAATAAGTACTAAATAAAAAGACTTTTAGAAATCTAAAAGTCTCTTTTATTAATACTCACTATCATCACCGAAAACTGCATCTTGGGTAAAATTTAGTCCTAATTTTCTAAGTTCACTTTTTTCGCTATCATTTAATATAACTGTAGAATGAGCATCTAAATTTTTTAAATTTTTAATCTCTTGCATAGCCATATGAGTAAGAGGATTTGTTGTTGCTGAAATAGCTAGTGCTATTAGCATTTCATTTATTGACAAAGATGGCTCTACTTCTCCAAGTGATTTTGTTTTTAAATTTGACACTGGCTCTATAATATGTGGGCTTAAAAGTAAAATTTCATCATCAATTTTGCCTAATTTTTTTAAGGTATTTAAAATAGCTGCTGCTGGCGCTGAAAATAAATTTGACTTTTTACCTGTGATTATTTGCCCATCTTCAAGTTCTATAGCAAATGATTCTTTGCCAGTATATTCTTGTTTTTTTCTAGCACCTATAGCAACTCTTCTATCCTCTGCTTCTATATCTAAGTTGCTCATAAGAGTCTGAATTTTTTCTATGCTGGTATAAGATTCTTTAGCAAATCTATAATCTACTAAGGAATTGTAATAGCGTCTGATAATTTCTTCTTTGCTAGCTTCTATAGCAGCCTCTTCGTCTATTATGCAAAAACCAACCATATTTACGCCCATATCTGTTGGTGATTTATATGGAGCTTCTCCCATTATTTTTTCTAGCATTTTTTTCAAAACTGGAAAGGCTTCTACATCACGATTATAATTTACCGCTGACTGACCGTAAGATTCTAAATGATATGGATCTATCATATTTACATCATTTAAATTTGCAGTTGCAGCTTCATAAGCCATATTTACAGGATGCATTAAAGCTAAATTCCAAATTGGGAAAGTTTCAAATTTTGCATATGAAGAAGTTTGTCCCATTTCATGGTCTAAATACATTTGTGAAAGACAAGTTGCCATTTTTCCTGATCCTGGACCCGGTCCTGTAATAACAACTAGAGGTCTTTGAGTTTTTACATAGTCATTTTTACCAAAACCATCTGGTGATAGTATATGGTTTATATCATTTGGATAACCATTGATATTATAAGTTCTAGAATGTTTTATAGAAAGATTGTCCAAATATTTTTCAAATCTTACTGCCTTATCTTGATAGGCAAATTGAGTGATAACTATACTGTTTACTAAAAATCCTTTTTGCTCAAAAGCTTGTTTGAGCCTTATACTTTCAATATCATAGGAAATATCATTATCTCCTCTTATTTTATTATTTTCAATATCATTGGCATTTATTGTTATAATTATTTCTGCCTTATCTTTTATACTATCTAACATTCTAAGCTTACTATCTGGTAAAAATCCTGGTAGTACTCTGGATGCATGAGCGTCATCGAAAAGTTTACCACCAAATTCGAGGTAAAGTTTATCAAAATGACTTATGCGTTCTATAATTTTTTCGGATTGTAATTTTATATATTTTTCATTATCAAAAGCTATTTTTTTCATAATCCCTCCAGTCAATAATTTTATTATAACAGAAATTTTTCAAAATAAAAAAATCGGAATTATTAATCTTCCGATTTTGTTTCTAAATTTTCATATCCTTCTGTCATGTAACTATTAAAGTCATAGTCTATCCAAAGGACTTCAGCATCAAATTCTTTAGCTACTTTTCTTCCAGTTTCTAAATCTACAGTAAATAAGTAAGTGCTTAGGGCATCTGCTAGTTCTATATTAGGGTGAACTACAGATACTGATCTAAAATATTTAGATGGATAATTTGTATCTGGATCTATAATATGGTGGTAAATTTCTCCATTGTACTCATAGAATCTTTGGTAGTCTCCACTTGTAACAACTGTTGTATCTTTTAATCCAATTATGCTTGCATATGGATTATCTGATTTTCTATCTGGATTTACAATAGCCACTTTCCAAATTCCATCATATTTAGCAGGATTTTCTCCTATTATGACATCATCGCCACCAACAGATACGATCCCGTGAGTAAGTCCAGCTTTTTTGAGATCTTCTACTATTTTTTTTATTCCATATCCTTTTCCAGCAGCTCCTACATCTATTTTTATATCAGGATCTTTTATATATACAGTACTATTTTTTTTATCTAT
>QWCQ01001161.1_pt1 | contig 10886 bp, 6 predicted proteins | sample 1972701 | NCBI WGS metagenome assembly QWCQ01 (sample SAMN09866704, study PRJNA288562) | Human gut metagenome isolate pre4_stool, whole genome shotgun sequencing...
TCCGGTGATGGAACCGCCTATTTGAACACCCACCACACCGCCGACATACACCGTGCCGCTGACGCTGCCCGACACCGAGCAGTTTTCAATGGTGCCCCAGCCAGATCCTACCACGCCGCCAATACTGCCGCCATATATTTGATGGCTTGTTATCTGTACGCCCTCCATCACCACGTTCTTCACCGTACCAGCTCTATTGAGCCAGCCGAACAGACCCGCATATTCGTCATTTGTCGTAAAGGTCAGCCCCGTAATGGTATGGCCGCCACCGTCGAAGGTGCCTTTGTATGAGTTGTCGTAGTCTGTGCCTATCGGTGTCCAGTCTTTGCCTGTGAGGTCAATGTCTGTGTCGAGGGTAATGTTAATGTCGCTCTTACCTCCGTTCACTAATTTGGCTATATTCATCAGGCCGTCGGCGGAGGTCACGGTGTAGCTGCCGTCGCTCTCTATGGTATAGCCCAGGTCTTTTGCCGCAGCGAGGGAGACGGTGTAGGTATATTCACCGCCCGCCTGCCAGTCGGTAGCATTCTTCATCTTATAAACGAAGACCTTGCCGTTGGTGAAGGTGCAGGTGATAAAGGTCGTGCCAGCTTCCACACTTTGCGGGGCTACGAGGGCGATGTAGGTGTTGCTGCCCTTGTCATACGGGGTGATTTTATCTGGATTGTCATTCTCGGTGGAGAGACCCGTCAGCTGCACGGATGCCAGCCCCTCGGTGTAGTCCGTCAGAACGACGGTCACTCGCGCCGTGCGGTGGGTGAAGCGGAGCGTGGGGCTACCGTAGGTCACCGTCTGTCCGTCGGCTACGATGAGGTCACTGCCATCAAAGTCTTTCTGGGCACTTTGGTTGGCTTTTACCTTTACCGCAGGCGGGGTTGTCTCGCCAGCAGTGTAGGGCCACCACGCTGTGACGGTGATGTCGTTGTGGTTGGTCCAGTAGTACGGGTCAGTGGAGGTCAGCGTGGCGCTTGTGTTGTCGACGGTGGAGGGCGTCACGTCGTATGCCTTCACCGTGCCGTCCATCAGGACTGCCACGCTCTGCACACCCTCCCAATTGCCGTCCACCGGGGCACGGGTGCCGGCGGTGGCTATCGCGGCGGGGTTCAGCCCCGTGGCGGTGAAGACGATGGGTGTGCCTTCCGCCCCTTCCGGTAGGAAGCCCGCTTCGTCCTGCGTGCAGGCGGCAAGTGAGAGGACGAGCGCTGCAAGTGCAAAAAATCTTGTCTTCATTATATCTGTTGTTTTATTACTCTGGTTCTTTCCGTTGCGGGCGGAACTTTTTCCGCCCGACGGTTTACTGCTTCCTCAAGGTGGGCAATGCTCCCTTAAGTTCGTAACGCCACTCTGAGCCTGCGTTCTGCAAGGCGGTGTTCATGGCATCAACGGCGTTCTTCCAGGTTACGCTGGTGCCGTCCACCTTCGTGGCTTCGGTGCTTCTCCTATTGTAGCCGATACCTTGTTCATGATTGTTCTTCCAATAGCAGGCGGTCACGGTAGTGTAGTTATCTCCCAAAAAGCCGCCGATATGCACATTGCCAGTGCCACTACCCGTACTGGTTACGTTGCCCGTGGCATAGCAGGAAAGGAGGCTTATTCCGTCGTTGAATCCTACCAGACCGCCGCCAGAGATATTCTGTGTGCGGTCTATTTCTATGATCACGTTGCCTGTGGCATAGCAAGCGGTCAAGGTGGCACCAAAACTCGTCTGACCTGCCACGCCGCCGACATTGAGCGTTCCCTTCACTGTGGCAGAGGAACTGCATCCGGTGATGGAACGGTCCCTTTGAGCACCCACCACACCGCCGACGCTCACCGTGCCGCTAATGCTGCCCGACACCGAGCAGTTTTCAATGGTGCCCCAGCTAAATCCTGCCACGCCGCCGGCATAACCCAACCTGTGATTGCATGTTATCTGTATGCCATCCATCACCACATTCTTCACCGTACCGGCGGCATTACCGAAATTACCGAGATAGCCGAACAGACCCGCATATTCGTCATTTGTCGTAACGGTCAGCCCCGTGATGGTATGGCCGCCGCCGTCGAAGGTGCCGGTGTATGAGTTGTCGTAGTCTGTGCCTATCGGCGTCCAGCCTTTGCCTGTGAGGTCAATGTTTTTGTCGAGGGTAATGTTTATGTCGGTCTTACCTCCGTTCACTAATTCGGCTACATTCATCAGGCCGTCGGCGTTATAGACCGTGTAGGTATTGGTGTTGCTGTCGTAGATGTAGCCCAAATCCTCGGCTGCGCCGCTCTCGCCGCCGCCGTCAACCCAGCTGCCGATGGTGCAACCCTCTAACGTCAGGCCGGTGGCGTTCACCTTGACGGTGTATTTATAGCGGCTGCCCGCTTCTAATACGACGTTGTTCTGCGGACGGAAGTAGAAGGTGCCGCCGCCGAGTTCCACCTTGACGAACGGCTTGCCTGCCGCAACGGTCTGCGGGGCGGTCAGTGCCTCGTAGGTGTTGCCGCTTGCGTTGTAGGTCTTGATGGCAGTCGGGTTGCCGTTATCGGCGGACAGACTCACGAGGCTCACCGTGGCACCAGCGACGCTCGTGAATCCCGTGCCGGGCTTCAGTTCGATAGTCACGCGTGCCGTGCGGTGGGTAAATTCAAGAGTCGGGTTGTTAAATTCCACCTTCCGGTTCTCAGCAGAGATGAAGTCGCTGTTCTGGAAGTCAGCCAATTTGCTTTGGTCTTCGGCCACCTTCACGGCAGGCATCTGTGTGATGTTGGCATTGTTGAAGGGCCACCATGCCGATACGGTAATCGGGTTGCGGCTGGTCCAGTAGTACGGGTCGTTCTCGCGTGAAAGCGTGGCACTCTTGAAATCGGTAGAAGCCGTTACGGTGTATTCCTTTACCGCATCGCCCATCTTGAGTGCCACGGAAGTGACGCCCTGCCAGTCGCCGTCCACGGCGGAACGGGTTGACGGGGCTGCCAGCGGCGTTGTCTCTACGGACAGTCCGGTGGCACGGATGACGACGGGGTATTCACCTTCGGGCAGACGGTTATCGCCAGCAAGTTCGTCCTGCGTGCAGGCGGCGAGGGCGAACAGCAGTGCGGTGGCTGCGGGGATAAAAATTCTATGTCTCATAATTCTTCAACCTAATCAATTAATTATTAATATCTTACAGGCCAGCATTCACTTCTCCGCCGTCTATATCGTTCCACTTTGCAATGGTGGCTTCGCTGACTTCAAGGACTTTGTTGCGTACCTTGACGGTATAGGTATAGTTGTTGCCCGCCTGCAGTGCGCCTTCGGGCATGGTGAGTGTGGCATGATATTCCTGACCTTTGTAATTCACAACCAACGGCAGGGATGCAACTGTCTGCGGGAAGAGGATGATCGATGACGTGAGATTGCCGTCTGCCAGATTCATGGTCAGTTCTCCGGTCTGTGCCCCGTTGTCTGCGGTGGCAATACCGTCGGCCGTGTTGAACGTACCGGTGAGTAACAATCCGTCCAGCGTGTAACGTTCAGGCTTGACCACGCTGAAATTCACGCCGTCGCCCGCCTCGAAGGTAAGGGTTATCTGGCTCATGCGGTGGTGGAAGGAGTTGTCTTCACCGCCTTTGGCGGTTTTGTCGGTGAAGCTTACTACCGGGTTGTTTTTGTCTCCCGTGGCTCCTGAAGCAAAGAGAAAGTCGATGGCAGGTTGGTTCTGCTGCGCCGTGGCATCGGTCGTGGCTGTGAGGATGCCTCCCGCCGCGTTGTACGGATAGTAGGCGCGGAAAGTATGGGTCTTTGTATCTTCGATATAGATAACCTTTCCTTCTGCCTCAAATTTCCCGTTTTTCAGGATGAAAGGCACGTTGCCGTACTGGGAATCGTTGCCGATGTCGGTGATGCCGATACGGTCGCCGGCAGTCCAGGTGGTTCCGCTGGCGCGGGTGGCGGGGGCGATGTCGGCGGTAAACTGGGCGGCCACGGGGTCACCGTTCAGGTTCTCGTTGTCGTTGTTGCAGGCTACCAGTGCGAGGGCGAGCATCGCAAGTGCAAAAAATCTTGTCTTCATTATATTCTGTTATTATATTAGTTAAATTCCATTTCAATAATTGCTGCACCTTAGCAAAATCAAAGCAAGCTTTGCTTCTGCGTTCGGTTTGCTAATTATTTACAAATCGGCATTTACATCATCACCTTTCACTTCTTCCCAGCCGTTGATTTCGACTCCGTCCACTTCCATGCCTTCGGGAGTCTCAACCAGCGTTCCGCCGAGGGTCAGCGATTCGCCCTTTCCGGTGTTGAACCCCTTGAGGGCTTCCGTGATGTCGCTTTTCAGCGTCGTGGGGGTCGGGTTGCCGTCCGCATAGCGGATTTCACCCGTCAGCAGTTGTTCCGTGCCGGTCACACCCAGCAACCGCACCGTGGCTTTCCACTTGCCGGCATCGTCACCTTCGGTTATCTTGGTGAAGGGCAGCACGACGTTTGAAGCGGCTCCGTAGGTATCGGTAGCGAAATCGAGAGTTCTGGCTGCACCCGTCAGATGGGCAACAATCTCCGTGATGCGTCCGGCGGCATCCCCCGTCGGTTTGATGATAAGCGTCAGTTCGCGTACCTGCTGCTTCATTGCGGCGGTCAGCGGATAGTCCTTGTCTTTCTCGATGCTCACCTGTTTCGTATAGGTGAAGAACCATCCCGGGGCATTGTTCACAAAGGCATCCGTGCCTGCCCGGTTTCCCGTGGCTGCGGCAATGGTGGCGGTGGTACCATTTACCATGATTCCTTCAGCAGGGTTCCACACCGCAAGGGTGTAGCTGCCCGGAGCAAACAGATGGTTGGGGGCATGGGTGGCGGAAGTCTCCGTACCCGTATAGTCACCCATGGTAACCGTCCATGTGGTAGGTATGTCGATACCCTCACCGCGTGCCGACCAGTCGGCTGTCACCGCAATCTTCCCATAGTCGGGATGCGGCGTGTCATAAAGCGTGTCCTTCACGCAGGAAGAGAGCAGCACGGCGGCTGCCATTCCTACCATATTTATATATTGTCTTGCTTTCATACTCTATTCCTCCGTATTAGAATAACTTCCATACCAATGTCACACCGGCGTTGATGGGGCCACACCAATTTTTTGTCTCGTTGCCACAGCGCACGCGCACACCATCGATGACTTCATATTTTTCGAAATCGGCATTCAGGTAGCCCAAACCGAGGTTGAAATCAAGATCTAATGCCTTGTTTAGTCGCAGCTGATAGCCGGCGGTGATGCCGCCACCCATCAGGTCGCCCTGCTTGCCTGTTTCGGAAAGCTTGTAGTTGAACTGTCCAGCCTTGAACATCGCGCCCAGATGCCAGGCTTTCTTCTCACCCATATAGTAACGTACTTCCGGAGCCACTTCCCAGAGTGCATAGCGGCGGTCTTTGTCACTCCAGCTCCAAGAAGTCCACGAGCCGTTTACGGCAATGCCCCACGATGGACAGATGCGCCATTCAAGTCCTAAATCTGGTGTCAAGGTAGCCCAGCGCAGCAGGTTGGCACGCAGGGAGAGATGATAATCAGTTGTGATTTTGGTTTCCGACAGCGTGTCGGCAAGTGTATTTTGTTGAGCGGTTTTCTCGGCTTCTGCCTTTTCAGCGGCAAGTCGGGCTTCTTCCGCCTTGCGCTGCTCTTCGGCAAGCCGTTCCTGCTCGGCACGCTTCTCGGTTTCTAAGCGTTCGGCTTCCGCCTTGCGTCGTGCTTCTGCTTCCGCATCCGTCACGGCTGTTTCCTTTACCGGTACCGTCAGGCGCACGGTGACAAAATCACCCTCTGTCACATGATTGCGGGTAATGAAGTTTTCTTCCTTGATTTTCGCTCGTGTAATCAGTTCTGATTTCACACGGTTGGCACGAATCTTCGCTGTTGCAAGGTTCTTGACTTCACTGCTCTGCGAATTGCAATATCCGTCAACCAATAGCGGCAGTTTGCCGTCAAGAATTGTTGCTTTGTTGTTTTCGATACATTCCAACAGGCGGGCAAGTTCCGTGTCATTGCCATTCCAAGGCACGTAGAACATGTCCTTCTGCGGAACGAAGCGGAAGGTGTAGGTCGTGTCTGCTTTCTGCTGCGCAAAAGCCGGAAAAGCTGCCGATGCCAGCCACAAAAACAAAATGAAGAATAGGATTCTTTTGCTCATTTTTTATATGCTTTTTAAATTTCCAATCCAGACTTAACATACAAAATAAGCGAAAAGATTTAAATTCAGCCCGATTCTTGCCTATAAAAAATGTCTCAATTGTCAGAATCGCACATCTTTGTGATTTAGAACATTTTGGTTTTGTCGTTCAGACTATTTTTTTGTCGTTTGGTCTATTTTCCCCATCCACACACACCGTATTATTCCGCCTCTGTTTTCCTCCATTTGACAGGGGTACAGCCTGCATTTTCCTTGAACAGCCTTATAAAATGGCTTGGTGACAAAAAACCGGATTTCTCGGAGATGTCGGCTATCGTCAACCTCGGATATCGCGCAAGGAGACGTTTCGCATATTCTATACGAAGTCCGATAATCCAATCGCGGAACGACATGTCATACGTAGTTTTGATGTACCCGGACAGGTAGGTACGGTTGGTATGAAGCACATCTGAAAGCTCCTTTATGGTAAGGCCGGGCCGGATATAACCGTCCGCATCGATACAACCTTTGATTTTTTTCGCTATTTCGGCATGGAAAAAAGGAGTATCCTGCCTCTGTGCCTGTTCCCGGTTTGTGGTGTCACACAGGTCTTCCTCTTCAGAAGTCATGCCATCTTCCATCGCGTTTTCCACCTGTTCGTAAAACAGCAGATAGTTCAGATAGCAAAGGAAGAGATAAATGTAAAACGGTACCGATGACAGAATCCAGATATAGACGTATTCATCAGGCAGGAATGTCAGCAGTCCGCATCCCACCCCGAATGTGACAGCCCAGTAGGTGAAAATGGAAAGCCATTTGATATAGGCACCGATGTCGTCCGCACGGGTGTCATCGAAAATGCGGATGACCCTGTGATAGGCCCGGAGAAGCCTACGGGTCAGGAACAGCCCATAGATAACCAACCATGCGGCCAAGGCAAACATCACCGTTGTCTGTAAACCACCTTTTGGTAACAACAGCAGAACGATGCCGGAAAGGATGGAAAACAGTATCCATAGACAGATATGCGTCCGTAACCGACATTTGGTGATATAAAAGCGGTCAAGCAGAGTGGTGAGGGCCGAACTGAACAACCAGTAGCACAAAAAATAGGTGGACAGGTTCATCAGGATGGCGGCATCGGTATTCTTGAACCTGATTCCAAAAAAGAAATGTACCGAATAGTTGGCGGCAAGTAACAGTATGGCTACCCCCATAATTCGCCGGGAACGCAGATAATTATTGAAAATGGCTTTTTCCGGGGTTGGAGCCAACAAAAAATAAAAGCCGAAGAACAACATCAACGGTAGCGCAATACAAAGTGAATAACTGTATATAGATGGTTCCATTTTATTATGCCTAACTATTTTGAATGCAAAATTAGCGAAAATACTGAATATATGGCGGATTTGCCATGACGATTTACTTTCAACACCCTATTTTGATATAATCGAGGGCTTGTTGTATGGTATCCTTGCCATTATGTCATATTGATGGAAAAAGGCAGGAAAAGGAATGGTATGTTCCCAATCCTGCCATATATATCCGCACACTCGTTCACATTTTTATACCTTTCGGTTTGCACTCGTCACGGACGTTGAATCCCGGCCGCCCGATGATGATATGGTCGGCAATAAAATTGCCAGACGGACTGCGTTCATTCACCGGGCTGCGTATCTGCGGCACATCTTCGGTGTGTTGTGGAGATACGTTTCGTACACCTTCCGCATCCGGTTTGACCTCCTGTCCGTCATTCTCCTTTTCGGCGACTTCGGGCGTAGGCGGCTCAAGCTCCAACTGTATCTTTCGGTCGAGTGCTGCAAGTTCGGACTTCAACTGTTTCAGTTCGTCCTCCTTCTTCCATACCTTCCCGGCTATCTCCTACAACTGTGGGACCTCCTTTTCCTGCACCTCGTTCTTCGCCTTGTACTGGTCAATGATGGACGGAATCCTCTCCTATGCGTTCAGGAAATTGCGTGCGGCGGCTACCGGGTCAGCCATCGCCAACATGCAGCCTATGTCATACAAGGATACTGATACTACGGGAGAACCTGTCGAGCATGTGACAGAACCGGACAAGCAAATTGCGCATTCGGCTCTCGGTGACTACGGACCATTCAGTGTGAAATACGCCACGAAGGAATTTCTCAGCTACGGGAACAAAAAGTTCCGCATATAGATTCTGATTTTGCTTGTTACAGATGGAAGCAACGGCAATATGCCAGAGGAGGCCGGGCTATACAAAAAAATAAGGGGCTGTACACATGCGTCAGCTCCTTGTTTTTAAGGGGATATTCGACTTTTAGCCCCCCAAAAGATCAATATTGTTATGTACAACCGTCCAACCTGCGGGTAAAGTGCGCAACTCGGACCTGGACAGCAAGCTGAAAAGAGGCACAAGTATGTAGGCAACCCTGTTATAGCACCGGAATCTGCTGTGTCGCATGAATCAACCGTAGTCCCCGTGAAAGGCATGGCTATACCGCCAAGGGCTGTGGATGAAGTCGCAATGCGGAAAGCCGTCCTTTCCCAGGCAGTTCTCAGGAAGTCTTAAGAAAGAGGGGATAAACATCTGATACGGACAACTCGCAATACGATACGCAACGATGAAAGTGGTGAACAAATCTGGCACTAACGGATGCGCCTCTTTTATATGATTATAATATTAACAAGAAATGCCCGCCATTGTTCTTAAATGCGAATTATAACTTCTTACTGTTGGAAGATTATCTATAAATCGGGCATGAGGGTAAGAGTGCTTACAAACAATTCGGCCCGCTTTATTGGGGGCTGCCAAACCTCGACCGGCACCTGTACCACCCGCGGATATAAATTCGGACCGGAGGTATGGATGGTATTCCGCACACCGGACCAACGTACCCTTGCGGACAGTCCCGAGCCCGGCAAGCCATAATTCCGTCGGGTCAATTGAACAACCGCCTCTCGGAATATGTTCATATCATGGGCCGGTCCCGTATGCAGCTATTTTCCGGGGTACATGACATTGAGGACATACCGCCTGATGCCGACATCCGAGGTTATGTTTAAATTTGTATATTAATTTATATTTTTATATATTTGCAACAGTTGTTGTCTAATTTACATCAGAATGACACGTGTTCGGAATATGGGAAGAATACTGTCCGCATTCCTCATGCTGGGAATTTCCTCCATGTGCGGAGCCCAGATATATAAATACTTGGGAATAGAGGACGGATTGAGTAACCGGAGGATTTACCGTATCCAAAAAGACGGGAGGGGATACATGTGGTTCCTCACCCAGGAGGGGATGGACCGTTATGACGGCAAGCGGATCAGGCATTACACTGTTCTTGACGGCAATCTGAAGGTGGCCCCGCAAGTCAATCTGAACTGGCTCTACACCGACACGGAGAACACGCTGTGGGTTGTGGGAAGGAAAGGCCGTATTTTCCATTACGACACCCTCCATGACCGTTTCCGGATGGTATACAGGATACCCGGTCTTCAGGATGACTTCGCCACGGGCATGCTCTGTTACGCCTATATGGACCGTGGGGACCGCATATGGCTCTGTCAGGGTGACCATATCATCCGCTATGACACCCGCACAGGCATTGCGCAGCGGCTGGTCTCCCGTTTAAGAGGTGATATAACCGCTATCAGCGAGACGGACGGTACAAACCTTTTCATCGGTACCGTGAACGGACTTTTTCCGGTACGGGAAAGGGACGGTGTCCTTGAGGCGCTTGCGGACACGGACAGCATCCGGACGCCGGTCAGCGAACTCTACTACCACCCCGGTTCGAAGAAACTGTTCGTGGGAACCTTCAGGAAGGGCATACTTGTATACGGAGTGTCCGCAGGCAGTACGCTGCGGAATGTGGCCGTCAACCGGATCACCCCTCTCAATGACCGGGAGCTGCTGATAGCCACGGGCGGAAGGGGGGTATACAGGATGGATATGGACTCGCTAGTGCCCAAACCCTATATAACCGCCGACTACGCCAGCCACAACGGCATGAACGGAGACAATATCAATGACATTTATGTGGATGGCGGGGACCGTATCTGGCTTGCCAACTACCCCGCCGGAGTCACAATCCGGAATAACCGCTACCAGAGCTATGAATGGTTCCGGCACTCACCGGGCAACAGCCGGTCGCTGGTTAACGATCAGGTGCATGATGTCATCGAAGACAGCGAAGGCGACTTGTGGTTCGCCACCAGCAACGGGATCAGCCTGCTGCAGCCTGCGGTAGGACGGTGGCGCTCCTTTCTCAGCCGGTCCGATGGGATACAGGATGGCGGGAACCATATCTTCCTGACGCTCTGCGAGGTCTCGCCGGGTGTCATCTGCGCCGGCGGGTACGCTTCGGGCCTGTACAGGATCGAAAAGAAAACCGGGAGGGTGGAATACTTTCCCCCCTCCTTTGCAGCAGAGGGGCGTCCAGACCAGTATATCAATGACATCGGAAAAGATTCCGGAGGATGTATATGGACAGGGGGCTGCCACAATCTCAAACGTTTCGATCCCCATGACGGCACAGTACGCCTGTACCCGGTCCCGGGCCCCATCACCGCCATACTGGAGAAGGATCCGGAATGGATGTGGATCGGTACCGGCATGGGGTTGTACCTGCTTGACGGGCACGGGGGGACCTGCAGACATATCGCCTTTCCAGTCGAGGCGGTTCATGTCTATGCACTGTACCAGGCACCGGACGGGCTCCTGTATATCGGCACCGGCGGGGCGGGACTTCTCGTCTATGACAGCGTGGAGGACAGGTTCGTCCGCCAATACC
>QWCQ01001162.1_pt1 | contig 10876 bp, 7 predicted proteins | sample 1972701 | NCBI WGS metagenome assembly QWCQ01 (sample SAMN09866704, study PRJNA288562) | Human gut metagenome isolate pre4_stool, whole genome shotgun sequencing...
ACCATTTGTTCAATCTCTGTATCCCACACAACTGCGGTAGCTGCGAGTTTAATTCCTAAGTCAACTCCTACAATGTAGCGTGAAGAAAACTCCGTGAAAGTATAAGAGTAAGCGACCGAAAAATTGAATTGCGGCACACCTCTTTCATTGAGAACAATATCAGGAAGACATACCTTGCATCCTCCGTTAAAACGTTCTGCATCAAACTGGAAATCGAGAATATACTTGAACCCATCCGCGATAAGAAAGAGACGAATAAACTTATCTCTAAAAGGGTCATTGATAATTGTCGCAAACTGAGGATCCACTGCTGAGAGACTTACTTTAGGGACAATGTCACACGGTCTCGTAGCGTTAGCTGTTCTCTTCCAACCGGCAGAGACGTAACGCGAGTTTTTATTCTCGCTTGTGTTATCAGCTACATCTTTCCGAGCAATCCACGATTTTGCTTCTCTGATAAACCTATCTTGAAGAAGCATGTCGTAGCGTGATTTTCCACTGAGTCCTGTGAAAGAAACTTGCGCAATATCCTTGGGAATTGTTACTCCTAGGAGTTTACCTAAAGTATTATTTTGACTGATCTTGGCATTACGTATTTTATCCAGGAAAGATTCACCGTGTGAAAGATACCACTCAGTTAGAGAAGTAATAGTGCGAATATCTTTGTTGATTTTGTTGAGAACGTCTTTCAGATCTGCAATCTCAAGTTCTTCTGTTTCGATGGAGGAAAGTCCTTTTGTAGTTGTCTTTTGTGGATATATGTAGGCGGCAACAGGTTTTGTTGTAAAAGATTTATAGATATCGCTGTTTCTAGGCATTGAGGTTATACCTTTCACCTGAAAAGAAATCGCAAATGTTATGTGTATCGCGGGAGTATACAGTATTCTGTGAAACTCGAGATACTTGATCTAGCATTTGCGGTTCTCCTTTTGCTACTTGCATCAGAGTATACTACTTGTTAGTATAGTTAAGCAAATTGGCAACTGTTACCAACACTGTACCTTGTTTGCAGTGAAGGGGCTTCCCGCTTCGACAACAATAGGACTTGAGGATTTTTCTTTGAAAATTTGCTTATTTTGTGTTTCATGTGTATAATAACTTACTGTTCGTAGGAACACTTGAACCATAAAGGAGACATACGTCATTATGACTTTCACAAAGACTCTATCCCACAAGGCTGTTGCTTTTGTCGCTGCAGCAGGAATGATTTTTGCGGGGGTGGTTGCTACACCTTCGGCACAAGCTCAGGAGCTCTCTTCCGTAGGAAGCCTCACTAACAATACTGCTGTACAGTCTGTTGCTTCCCAGTATGTTAATCAGTTCAATTCCGATTTGAATAACATTGCAGGAAATGTCCAAAACCAAGTGAACAACGCTGTTAACCAGTTTAGTTCGCAGGTTTCGCAGCTCTCTTCTGGATCCAGCTTTGCTACACCGCAAGCTAAACCACCAGCCAGGCCATCTCCTGCTCCTCAAGGGGTAACACGAAACCCACAGCGGGCGCAGAATATCCTTAATGAAACAAATGCTTACCGCGCCTCTCATGGCGTTGCACCTGTGCGCACCAGCCCAGAGTTGACAAACATTGCCCAGAATTGGGCCGATCACTTGGCAACTACTGAGAATCTTGAGCATAGGCCTCAGCACTGGAATGCTTACCCTTCCTACATTCCTGCAGGTGGCGAAAATGTTCTTCAGGCATGGTATGACTACAGCGACCCTCAGCTAGTAAAGCTCTTTGCAGATTCTCCTGGTCACAACAAGATCATGCTAGACCCTCGCGCTAAGACTGTAGGTATTGGCGTGTCCACCGCCCGTAGCGGAAAGATTTTCGTTGTAGAAAACTTCGGTCGCTAACTAGGACCGCACAACCAACCCTTCTCGGTAATATAGGAACAAAACAAGAGGCTGATTGTCTTCTAGATTAGATTCTAGAGACATTCAGCCTCTTGTTTTGTCTATCTGCGCCCTATCTTGGTGCCGAATCTAGTGGATATGGAATGATCAGTACTTGTCGGAAGCTTGAGAGGCATCGTCAAGTGATTTTGCGTCAGAGCTTGTTTTGTTCCCGAACCAGAAAATTATGACTGCTACAAAAGCGATGATTCCGGCAAGAAGTGGTTGTCCATCAATCCCAAAAGCAATTGCAGAGATGAGAAGGGCAAACCCTCCAGCGATTAGTAGGATTCGTTCAGTCACGGTGGTCTCCTCCGAATCATAATTTCTGCGCTATTCAGCCTTATGGATAAACAGCCACATGAGCTCGTCCTCGTCACCGGAGATCGACGTAGCTCCGAGGAACGCTGACTGTTCGTTTTCTAGGTACTTGTTGGCGTGGTACTCAAGGAAGCCTTCTGTAGGCACTTCAGCATCTTCCATTGGCATATAGGTAAAGCCGTCCTCGACGAACTCTGTCTCGTACAGCGGATGTCCATTGTAGTAGTACACATCGTCTTCGGTGTACATAGAGTCGCTAAGTTCGCCATAAAGGGACTCAGCGGCCTCGATGGAGCCGTTGGGGTGGACGATGATTCCACCACCCTCGAGAGTCTCTGTCTCCTTGTTGAAAAGCTCGAGGGCATGGGTCCAATCAATATTAGACATAATATTCCTTTCTTCAGGGTATCTGGTACTTCGAGATTCTGATCTATCGTCCTTGCACCTCTTCGAGGATTGTCTTGATTCCCCGAATGGCATTGTATCGCTCTGCATCAACAAGAATATCATCAGCCGGTTCGATCTCAGAAGGGTCAAAGTGGAGGTTGAAAAGGCTGTTGATCCTGTCCTCGTCCATCTCTTTGATAGCGGACTCAAGTTCCTCGACAGTTACTCCATCCAGGTCGGATTCATCGAGATCCTCTACCTGCAGTAGGAGAGCCTCGCGGAAAGACTCAGCGGTGATATCGATGCTGTACAGTGCTGTCATTGTTACTCCTTTAAGTTGCTTGTTTTCACTTTATCATTTTCGAACGGTATCCTGTCCTTTTCTTGTTCAATTTTCTGAAAAGTTGATAGAAAGACCCTGGCTTAGCCGTGGTAGAGGGATGAGGAGGTAGGGGGTGATTAGGTTGTAAAGCCTCATTAAGCTTCTCTTCTACTATTTCGTCAAGAGCGACTTTGAAATGTGCACAGTCACGTCCACAGTAGGCCCAGATTAGACCACATACTTGAGCAAAACAGATACCCCTCACAAAAGATATCTTGTGGTGTTTGCCACATTTTACTTATTTCACCTTTGGGCGTTGCGTTAGTTTTTGTTTTTCAGGGAGAGAGTAGTAGACTGTATTCTTAGTAGTGCCTGTTTATCGGCACTTTTAAACGTAAAGAATTGAGGTTCCAGTGAGAAGTAAAATTTTCTCTCGTGTGGGGGCATTGATTGGTACGTTTATCCTCGTGTTAACGTCCATGTCAATCCTGTCTTATACAGCTTCAGCTCAGGAAGCTTTCCCACCCGAGATTCCCAAAGATATCCCTGTTTCTCCTAATATCCCTAAGGGTTCTTCGGGTTCCGGTGTGCAGGGATTTGTCCCAGCTATTGGATCAAGGGCTAAAGATACTGCAGGTAAAAAGCAACTTGCCCAGTTCGGTAAAACTGAGGTGGAGATGCTTTTGCAGCATTCTCCAAAAGCCGATATTGATGACAACGGGCAGCAGAAATCTAAAGATAAATTCTACTGGAACCTGCAGGTGTCCTGCGGATTCGTGGGAACTGATGAGGACTCCTCAGGATCGTGTTTGCCAGAAAGCACTATTACTCTCAAGGCTGAGGATTTTGGGTACTCTGGAAAAATCCTAGAAAGCATGGAAGTTGGTTCCAGTCCTCTTATCAAGAGCTCCAAATGGGATGCTGACGCCAAAACCCTTACGCTGACTCTTAATGAGATTGTTGATAGTGGAACCACGACGTCTGTTGATATTTCTGCAAAAACGTACGGAGAGTCTTGCAGACACGTGACGAGTTGTAGCGACAGGTATAGAGAAGACACAGGAAGTATCGTGTACCCTGAGGGTACTCAAGTGGATTTGCAGGCAGACTGGTCCGTGGGATCTGAAAGTATTTATCCGCAACTGGTTTTGGAAAATACTACCGGACAAATTCATCAAGGGTCTTTTTCTAAACATCCCCTCCCTAAAACAGCCTATGTGGGAGATGAAATAAAGTGGAATATCGAAAGTTGGTCTTCAAGCGTTCATAATACAATCAGGGATTTTATCCCCGAAGGTCTTGAATTTGTTAGGGTCAATGGTTCTTGCAGCCCTGAAATGTCTTCTAACTATGATCCCTCTACGAGGCTTCTAACTGTTACTTGTCCTGGAGCCTATCAAGAAAAAAACATTAGTATTGTAACAAAGGCCACTGTTACAGGTAAATTTGAAAATACTGCTTATGACACCCGGACTTTTCGAGATGGTAGGCGAATTACCATGACGGACTCTGATACTGCAAGCGTCGTTGATATGCCTACCACCACCACCGGAGATTTCGATAAATATGTCGGAGACAGAGATAATAAATCCGTAGACGTCCCACCATCTTTTGAAAAATATGGCGTGGTACAGCGTACTAAGTATTCTTTGCGTGGAAAATTTTCAGAACCCCGAGCCCTAAAATCTTTCACTCTTACAGATAACTTGATGTGCCTCGATTCCCCCACTGACGATGCCGGGGTTTTGTATGAGGAATCCTCGGACTGTAAGAATCCTGGCGTATTCCCCACCGAAATTTACCAACAAGTGGGGAAACCGTATTCTGTAGAAGTCACCCTTGATGACGGATCTACCCGTACATTTGATTCCACCCCTGGAAGCTATGGAACTCAGGAGGTAAAGTTTCCTGCCGAGATTTATAAGAAGATTCGGTCCCTAAAAATAAATGTCACCCCCAAAGAGCAGAAAGACTTTGAGGGAAGATACGACTTCAAAGTATACGTGGGTGTTTCTTCAGACGCTGTGGTCGGAGATGTCCTCAGAAACGTAATGCACGCTCAGTACACGACTCAGGAAGGTGTCACATCCAGCCCCATCACCACTAGCCCTGCTGACATTAAGGTTAAGGGATTTACTGAAATCGGAACTAGCAGCGATGCTAGGTTTTATACAAACGAAAGCCGCGCTGAATTTAGTTACCGGTATGAAGGAACTACTCCTCTTTCTACAATAAACCTTAAGGCTATTGTGCCTAGAGGGATTTCTGCAAAGCCGAGTAAGTGCAAGGGGTCTGAACTGTACCATGTCGAAACTTATGTACCTGCAGAAGAAGGTGGGAAAAAAACCGCGTTAACTTGTGTCCCTGGTGAGACCCGTGACCTACCGGATGGCCGGACAGAAGTTATTCTCCACATAACACCAGAGGTGATGAAAAAGTATTTCCCTGAAGATAACGTGCACAACTCAATGCCGTTTAAACTCTCACTCCCAATTACGGGGGCAGAACCTGGGGAGTCTTACGAGTTTATTGCCGAAGAGTACATAAATTATCAGTCAACTGACACCCGTTTTAAGGAAAATTACTCCGAGTACGGAAATAGCCGCACAAGTAAGGAGCCTAGAAAAGATATTAATGACGGGGACAACGACCCACTCACAAATGTCATATCAAGGTCAATGTATCGTGTCCAAGCCCCCTTCCCCCGTACAGGATCAGGATCACTCCTCAAGAAGGAAGTAAAGGGCGATCTGGACAAGTATTACACGTTCCCAGAGGTATCTTCTGTGTCCCCGGAGCACAAGACCGCGGATTACCGTTTGACTTGGAAGAACATTTCTGCAGACAAGGATGTTATGAAAAACCTTGCGATCTATGACATTCTTCCACACGTAGGAGACAAGGGTGTTTCCAGCACCACCGTGGATCGAAACTCCACGACAGGAGCTACCTTGACAGGTGCACCTAAACTCACAGCTGTCGGAAACAGCGATATTTCAGGTCTTCACCTGGAGTACACGAAGTCTGCAAATGCATGTAGGCCTGAGGTTGTTGAAATTGAAGGATGTGTAGACGACTGGTCTGCTGATGTTCCTGACGACTTCTCTGAAATCAAGGGATTCAAGGTCGTAGGCGACAAGGTAGCCTTCTCGCAGCTACAAGGTGTCCAAGTTGACTTCCCTGTCAAACTCGACAAGGACGCAGACATTAACGACGTTGTGTGGAACAACGCAGCCTCGAGGGCTGATGGTAAAATCAGGTACTTGTCTATTGAGGCTCCAAAGGCTGGTGCTCGTGTTTCCAAGCCTGAAGACATCACCGTGAAGAAGGAGTGGGATGTACCACTTACCCCAGGTCTAAAGAAGCCTGTCACCATTACTGTGAAGGCTTTCCTAGACAAGGACGGTGAGCGTGTTGCTGCGAACCTCCCAGAACACGAGGTTGTTCTTAATGACGAAAACAACTGGCAGGCAGAGCTGAAGGATATGTATTCCTTGGACCCAGAAACAGGTCAAGATCTTATCTGGGATGCTGTAGAGAAGAACGTAGATCCTTCCATCCAGGTTGAATCCAAGTCCACCACAGATGCTGGCGAGCTTCGCGACAAGACGTCCCTTGTGGTAACAAACAAGGAGAAGTTGCCCACCATTGATGTGGAGAAGTACATTAACGGTGAGGATGCAGACACTGAGGATGAGGCTGTAACAGTTATCGGCTCTGAGACAATGGATGTTCGTTTCGACATTGAGAACACGAGCAACAAGGTCCTTGACCGCGTGACCCTTACCGATGTTGTCAAGCAAGGTGGTGAGGCTGATTCCATTAACAAGCTTCTGCAAGATGCTACTGTGACTGTGTCTGGCAACGAGAACGCTGATCTGGGCACGGTCAATGGCGAGCAGGTTAATGGCAAGATTAAGCTCGCCCCAGGCGGTAAGGCTACGGTTACTGTGACTGTTCCTACTGCGAAGGCCAACGAGCTCCATGAGAACAATGCTACTGTTACTGGCTTTGTTCCTGGAACTGATTACAAGGTGACAGACGAAGATCCCGCATTTGAGCGAACTGTAACCTTCTTCCTTCCGGAGACGGGTCTTCCTACCCTTGCTCTGGTAGGCGGATTGAGCTTGCTCGTTCTGCTTGGATTCGGAGCGTATTCCCGTAAGAGGAGCTAGGGCTTAAGTTGCAATTCTCTCTAAGAGGGGCTAAGGCTTAAGGTGAAAATCCTCTCAAGGAAATAAATTTCCTTGAGAGGATTTTTGTTGTGGGAGGTAGACGGTAACATGTATGTTTGTGGTACTTGTTTGGCGTAATTTCTGTTCCCTCTTGTCGCACATACATATTCTTACTGGAGGGATTTCTCGCTTGACAATCAGCACGTTTACGTATATCATACACTATATGAACAGAACCAGCTTCAACATTTTACCTGCAACACACCTCCCCTCAGAAACGCTCACCAATCTTCGAGAGTACAGAAACAAGGCAGGGGACTGGGAAAACAGACTCCTATCCCAAATTCAGAAAAACAGTGACTATATTGTTCGTCACCTCCGCCCCTACCTCGTAGGATCCCAGGGGCGTAAAATCGATCTGAGTAAACTGATTCGGTTCTACAGACAAGGATCTGCTATTGAACCTTCAAGCATTACAGCCTTAGAGGTTTTAGAAAATCTAGCAGATACTCGCACCAACAGAGCTCTTCGAGTACTGAGCACTAAGGGTGGAATTGTCCTGTCGGGACTTCAGACCTTGGCGCACACCAACGCTATCCAGGATGAATTTGTGGTAAGCACCCTGTTCGCTGCCGACTCAAAAACAGATATCTCCCAGTGGATACAAGACAACAGCCGAGACCTGGACATTAAAACCCAGCAGGAGGTCAAGGATCTCTTGTTCTACTGTGAGGTGATGAAATCTAGGGCGGAACAGGACATGGAGAATCTGCGTGAGCCGGTTGATTCTCAAGACCCTGAAACGGTAGTTGACTACTACTCCTCCCGTATTTCAGCCTTGGAGGATACTCTTAAATCATTGCGTGACTACGAGAATGAAATAGCACGACTATCTGAAAAGTAACACAGACACAACACATGAATCTGCACACCTTGAGGCACAGTTTCGACATCACCGTCCACAAACAGCTAAGGTGTACAATAATGATTAATAATTTAAGGAGTTTACGTGGTAGTAAAACGGTCAGTTAAAGAAGGTAAGAAGTTTGAAGGGCTTGATTATGTAAGAGCCTTTCCTGGCGTTTATTTGGGCCAGTACATTGTCGAAACAGCAATTAGAGAGGTTATCGAAAATGCTGTAGACGAGGCACGACGTAAGGCTACGGTTCCTGATTCTGAAAAACACTACTATGCCGACAAGGTAGAAATCTTCTTCTGGAATAATGGACTTGTTGAAGTCAGAGACAATGGTCGAGGCATGCCCATCGACTTCCAGGAAGAAGACCAGCTCAATGGTATCGTTTTCTTCCTAGGAAACATCATGTCTGGCTCTAACTTCGACCAATCAAAGAAGGGCACAACCACAGGAACTCACGGCATTGGTGCATCAGCAACTAACGGTATTTCTGTACGATTTGACGTAATAACCTTTATTGCAGGAAAGGTCTACGAACAGTTCTTCCACCAGGGGCGCGCCGGGTTCTTTGAGGGTGACGGATTTGACCCCAACGCGGCGTTTACCGAAGCTGGACACGAGCGCCTGAAGCCAGGAGATATTTCAAAGTATCCGGGACACCCGGAGCACGGCACATGGATCCGTTTCATGATCGATCCCACTGTGGAAACAGGTGACGAGGTCAACATTGACAATGTTATCAAGCGCGCCATTATTTCTTCTTGTCTGACTGAGGACTTGAAAATTGTTATCCATCAGGAAGGCAAGGAGGATATTTCCTTTGGCCCCTCGACTGGACACTCCAGTGAGGTTCTACGTTACCTGTACGGAAAGAAGGTTACTCCCCTAGCAGAGTTTGACGCGTCGTTTACCTATGAAAAGTCAGCAAAGAATGCGGACGGAGAAAAAGTTACTCGACCTGGTACTGTTGATGTTTCTTTGAACTTATCAGCTGAGCCACAAATTGTTTCTGCGGTCAACTCTGTGTATACACCCAGCGGTGGTTCACATTTAACTGCCACGCAACGAGCTATTTCTTCCACCATGAAAGGAAGGAAGATCCGAGACATTGGCCTGAAGAAGAACGAAGATCATCCGGAACCTGAAGATTATTTGGCTGTTGTCGATATGGTCATTTCAGCGACAACCACTGAACCAGGTTTTTCCGGTCAGGATAAAATGTCTCTGGGTAACCGAGCTTTTGGTAACGCTATCGAAAAGAACCTTACCCAGTCCATTACTGCGTGGGTTGTTCAGCCCGTCAATAAGGAAAGCGTGAAGAAGTGGGCTAAGCAGGCACTGGTACACGCACGTTCGAGGCGTAAGATTCAGGCAGAGAAAGAAAAGGCTCGCAATCAACAGGTCAAGGCCGCTAATGGTATGACTGCTACAATGGCCCTGCCTGAAAACTTGGTTCCGTGTAGGAACACTGGCAGGGGTTCTGGAGCTGAGATCCATATCGTAGAGGGAAAGTCCGCTTTGGGTACCATTGCTAATGCTCGTCACGCTAGTTGGCAGGCTGGATACCCGGTGAGAGGTAAGTTCATTAACGCTTTTGGTGACGGCGATAAGGTGACTTCTAACCAAGAGTTTAAGGACCTTGAAGCGGTGTTGGGTTGTGGCATCGGTGAACATTGTGATCCGGAAAAATGTAACTATGATCGCATCATGATCACAGCTGACGGTGACCCTGATGGTTACCACATTGCAGGACTTCTCATGTTGTTGTTCTATGAGTACTACACGCCTTTGGTTAATGAGGGAATGGTGTTTATTTCAATGCCTCCGTTGCATGTGTTGACTGTGGGTAAAGGTAAGAACTTGCGCAAGGTATATGCCTTGAATGATGAAATGCGAGACGATCTTGTTCAAGAATTTCAGGATGAAGGTTATGTGATCGGCAAGGACTTGGATATTCAACGGTGTAAGGGTCTTGGTGAAATGAGCGCCGAGGATTTTGCAGAGACTGTTATGAACCCTGACACTCGTGTCATTATGCAGGTCACTCCTGAGGAAGGGGATGAACGATCAATGCAGTTGATGTATGCCAAGAGTGCTGATTTGGCAGAACAGCGCCGTCAGTGGATTATTGAGGGTATCGATTCTGGTGCCGTGGATGAAGAGCTGTTGAGCTAGACAAGGAAGTAGATTAATATGGCTAAGAAAAAGACTGTTGAGACCCCAGCTCCGGGTACTAAGGATAATCCAACGTTCGCTAAAGAAGTTATTCCTATTTCAGCGACAGAGTATAATAACACCTATGGTAGAACTGCGGCTATTTATTATGCCCAGGAGCGAGCTCTTGCTTCTGTAGAAAGCGGGTTAAAGCCTGGTCAGCGTAGGCTTATTTATGCGGCGTACATGTCTGGTTTGTCGCCACAGTCTAAGAGGAAGAAGTCGTCTGCGTTGGTTGCGAACACTTCCGGTACGTACCACCCACACGGTGATGCGGGCATCTATGACACTCTTGTGACTTTGACTCGTCCCTTCTCGAGGCTTCGACTTTTTGACAGTGATAGTAACTTTGGTGCTAATCCCGGTGATGTACCGGCTGCTTCTCGTTACACTGAGGTTCGTTTGTCTGAAGCTGGATGGGAGATGGTTCGTGACTTAAAGAGTGATGGTGTTGTTCCGACAATGCCTAACTATGATGGTACGACAACTGAGCCAATTACTTTGCCGGTTCGTTTCCCCGCCGCTTTGGTTGCAGGATCTTCTGGTATCGCTACGGGTTTTAGGGCGGATATTCCAGCTCATAATATCCAAGAGCTAGTCAAAGTGTGTAAGGCGCTTTTGGATAATGAAGATTTGACCACAGAT
>QWCQ01001571.1_pt1 | contig 10804 bp, 7 predicted proteins | sample 1972701 | NCBI WGS metagenome assembly QWCQ01 (sample SAMN09866704, study PRJNA288562) | Human gut metagenome isolate pre4_stool, whole genome shotgun sequencing...
TCCCGGGGTCTTCGGCACTTCGTGCCTCGACACCCGGTCTAAAAAGCGATGATCCCTCCGGGGCTTCGCCCCCTGCGGGATCGGCATGCGGTAGCAGCATGGCTGGGTTCCGTCGACGGGACTGCACAGCGACAGAGATTATCACTTCTTTGCTTTAAGGCTCAAATGCGTCAGCCCTGGCCACCCGTCCGACTTGCCCGACAAGGAAATGTCATCCAAAAGTAACCGATATGTAACAACTATCACCGAACTTCGCAGAGCATAAACCTACACACACTTCACTATGTATTCACTCAGTCGGAGAGGAATAGCTCTCCTGTGCTCTCTCCTGCTCACGACTCTGGCAGCCTCCGCACAGGGGACCGTCAGGGGAAGGATCACGAGCGCCAATCCAAATGCACCTATTACCGCCGCCACGATCCTCGTGCGGGGAACAGATCCCCTGGTCTACACCACAATGGGAGAGGACGGGACCTTTGAGCTCCAGGTACCCACCGGGCGCCAGACGATCGAGGTGCGGAGCATCGGCTTTCTGAGCCGCGAGCTGTCGGTCACAGTGCTGCCGACCAAGGAGACGGTCCTTGATGTAGAGCTGGAGCCCCTTGATGTCGTCCTCGGCGAGGTACTTGTCTCTGCCCCCTATGATAAGAGCAAGACGCTCGACCCGCTAAGCTTTGCCGGAGGGCGGAGTTTCAGCACCGACGAGACCTACCGCTTTGCCTCCTCACTCGGTGACCCGGCGCGTATGGTCCGGAGCTTTGCCGGTGTCATGCCCGCCAACGACAGCCGCAATGACATCATCATCCGTGGCAATAGCCCCATAGGTCTGCAGTGGGTCCTCGATGGCATCGAGGTGCCCAATCTCAATCACTTCAATGCCGGCATCGGTCTCACCGGCGGACAGGTCTCTATGATCAATACAAACCTGCTGACCAACTCGGACTTCCATCTTAGTGCTTGGCCTGCCCCCTTCGGCAACGCCCTCTCCGGTATCTTTGACCTGACGATGCGCCCCGGCAACACCGCACACCACGAGGGGTGGCTGCAGGCCGGCTACGGAGGCCTGGAGCTGGGACTCGAGGGACCGATCCCGGTCGGGAGCGAGTCCAATTACCTCGTCTCCTACCGTTACTCCGTTCCGCGGATTATGAGCGGGCTGAAGCTGATGAAGCTCCCCGCCGTGCCGGAGTATCAGGACCTGACGACCAAGGTCACCCTCCATGCCGACGACCGGCACAGCCTTTCACTCATGACGCTCTGGGGGAAGAGCTTTATCAAGATCAATACGGAGGAGTTGGTGTCGGCAGAGGACGGTATGATCGACATAGAGGACGAGGGGGCGCTCGACAGCTACAATCAGCTCGTCGACGAGGGTAGCAGTAATCTCATCGTTGGTCTCACCCACGATGCCAGGTGGAGCAAGCAGGTGCAGCAGCGCACTACCCTCTCCCTCGTCCGTACGACCCTTGACCTTGATGTCAGGAAGCAACTCAAGGAGAATGGTGAGCTGACGGACAACTACGAGCGGGTGATGAAGGACACCTCCAAGGAGATCAAGTACTCCCTCCACACCGATCTCACCTGGCACCCCGACCTCTCCTCTCTCGTGGTGGCGGGAGCGACAGGAGATATCTATCAGGTGGACTACCACGCTGACATACCGATAGCAACGGATGCGGGCACGGTAAGCGAGAAGGGGCGATTTGGTGTGGGACGTCTCTATGGTCAGTATCGCTACAAGCCGTCTCAGCGCTGGGCTCTCACCGCCGGACTCCACGGCATGATGACGACACTCAATACACATAAGACTCTCGAGCCGCGTCTGGGACTTATGTACGAGCCGGCGCCGTCCCATATCCTCGGACTGGCGGGAGGGCTCTACAGCCAGCTCCAGCCGAGGACCTTCTACTTCGCCCGCATACCAGGTTCGGACGAGGAGACCAATAGGGATCTTAAGCCGTCTCGTGCCTGGCATGCGGACGCCTACTACGACTGGGCCTTTGCCCCCGACTGGCACTTCAAAGTGGAGGGCTACTACCAGCACCTCTTCGACATCCCGGTACAGCAGGATCCCACCTCCGCCTGGAGTATGCTCAATGTCGGCGTCTCGGATGACAACAGCATCGTCCCCCTGCCAAGTCTTGTCAATCGCGGAACCGGGCGAAACGTCGGCGTGGAGCTGACGCTGGAGAAATTTATCTCCAAGAATTACTACCTCCTCACCAATGCGACCCTCTTCAGCTCCACCTACACCACCGGCTCCTCCTCCAAGCGGTGGCACACGGCGATGGACGGCGGATATATCCTCAATCTCACCGGCGGCGGAGAGTACGCCATCAGCAAGTCATGGACCCTCACGGCGGACCTCAAGAGTACCTTCGCCGGAGGTATGCGCTACACGCCGCTTCTTAGGGAGCAGTCCGCTGCCGAGAAGCGCCCCATCCTCGATGCTGAGCAGAGCAACACCCTCCGGATGAAGCCTTACTTCCGGACAGATATCAAGCTGGGATTCCGCCACCCGGGGAGACGGATCACGGAGGAGTTTGGCCTCGACCTGCAGAATGTCACCAATTACCGCAACGTCATGGCCATGACCTACAACGAGCGAACCAACGACTACACGGCGATGCGGCTCCCGGGCTTCGGCATCATGGCGACCTGGCGCATCAGCTTCACCGTTCGCTGAGCGTGCTGCAAGAGCCTGGCTGTCAGCAGAAGGAGAACTGCCGGATCTATTACCGGTATTAGGCTGATCTAAACCCGATATTAGTGTCGACTAATACCGACTATAGTTTTCTCTAATATCGGTATTAGTAATCTCCGATCGGAGATCGGATTATTGCTTAACTTTGTCCGACCAGATACTCCCGGGTACCAACAACCACTTAACTATCCCATGAAGAGAAACTTTATCCTCAGACTATCCCTCGGACTGATCATCCTCTCCTCACTGCTCTCCTGCAAGGACGGGACCGGTGAGCCGATCGATATGCACGAGCCGGAAGGGGTCAAGATGACAGATGTGGCGATCCGGCTGGAGGACTGGATGGGGAAGCAGGTCATGAACGATGCGCTGGTCAGAGATCTGATGATCTTCGATATGGAGCGAGGCGGCAGCCGGATCCCCTACTCCTTTGTCACCAAGGGAATCGACTGCTACATCAGCTTCATGGCACCCGTCCCTTCGTCCGTGCTAAGGGGGGAGAGAAAGGGGACCGTCAAGTCACGCATCAAGATTGCCTACAAGACTCAGAGCATTCCCCTCGAGTGCACCATGACCTTCGCTCACGGACGGGAGGGATACTATATGGATAGCGTCTTCGTGCTGAAGAGCATCCGAATCGGCGACAAAACCATCATGCGTCCGGAGAGGGGTCCTCTCCTCATCACACTGAGACTGGACTTCAAGGAGGAGAGGGTGGAAGTGATAGCGAAGTAAGTCTATCGGCACCGACAAGAGAGAGCAAGGAGTCCGAGAGATAGCTTTTCGCTCTCTCGGACTCCCTTGCAGATGAATGAGTGGCGAAATTGCTATATTTGTACTCACAGATATAGTAAGATAGATAATAGATACTGAGCTATGGATAATAAGGTAGATGTCCTGCTGGGACTGCAGTGGGGCGATGAGGGAAAGGGAAAGGTGGTCGATGTGCTGACCCCCCACTACGATATCGTCGGTCGCTTCCAGGGCGGACCCAATGCCGGTCACACGCTGGAGATCGAGGGGAAGACCCATGTCCTGAGATCGGTGCCGTCGGGAGTCTTCCAGAGCGGATCGGTCAATATCATCGGTAACGGCGTAGTGCTCGACCCGATCCTCTTCGCTAAGGAGGCAGAGGAGCTGGAGGATGCCGGTGTGGTGCTCCACGAGAGGCTACGTATCGCCCGCAAGACCCACCTCATACTGCCGACCCACCGCCTCCTCGATGCTGCCAATGAGCAGGCCAAGGGGAGCACCAAGATCGGCACCACCGGCAAGGGCATAGGTCCGACCTATACCGATAAGATCAGCCGAAATGGTCTCCGCGTCGGCGACATCGAGACCCCTGACTTCCGTGCCAAGTACGAGGCTCACCGGGAGCGTCATCGTCGCATGCTGTGCGACCTGCTGGGGCACGACCCTCTCCAGGAGGCCTCCTTTGCCGAGCTGGAGAGAGAGTTCTTTGACGCGATCGAGAAGCTGAGAGCCTACCGGCTGATCAATTGCGAGTACTTTGTCAATGATGCCCTCATCGAGGGCAAGCGAGTGCTTGCCGAGGGGGCGCAGGGCAGTCTGCTGGACATCGACTACGGCTCCTACCCCTTCGTCACCTCCTCCACTACGATCGCCTCAGGCTGCTGTGCCGGCTTCGGCGTGGCTCCGTCCCGGATCGGGAGGGTATTCGGGATCTTCAAGGCCTACTGCACCCGCGTCGGCGAAGGACCCTTCCCGACAGAGCTGTTCGATGAGACAGGGGACGAGATGAGCCGCGTGGGACACGAGTACGGCGCAGTCACCGGGCGTAAGCGCCGCTGTGGCTGGATCGACCTCGTGACCCTCCGGTACACCACTATGCTCAGCGGGGTCACCGACCTTATCATGACTAAGGGCGATGTGCTGGGAGGCTTCGACGAGATCAAGGTCTGCACGAAGTACCGGGTCAATGGGAAGGAGACGACGGAGTACCCCTTCGACATCAATGCCGAGATCGAGCCGATCTACACCACTCTGCTCGGATGGAAGTGCGACCTCACCGGCATCACCCGAGCTGAGGATCTGCCGGAGGCCTTCACCTCCTTTATGCACTTCATCGAGGAGGAGCTGGGAGCGCCCATCTCCATCGTCTCTGTCGGGCCGGACCGCAAGCAGACCATCATCCTGAGAGAGATCTGATCGACCATGACTGGCTCCGCAAGCACACTCCTCTGGATCCTCCTCTTCGTGGTGATGATCGTCGGGATGATCATCCAGAGGAGCCTGACGTCAAAGTTCCGCAAGTACAGCAAGATCCCCCTCCACGACGGACTCACCGGCAAGGAGGTGGCTGAGAAGATGCTCCGCGAGAGCGGCATCACCGATGTGGAGGTGCGTCCGACGCGAGGGATGCTGACAGACTTCTACAACCCCGGCGACCGGACGATCAACCTCAGCGAGGGGGTCTACTCCTCGAGGAGCGTCGCCGCCGCTGCCGTGGCGGCTCACGAGACCGGACATGCCCTGCAGCACCATGTGGGGTACAGTATGCTCCGGGTGCGGACGGCTCTGGTGCCTGTGGTCACCTTCTCCTCCAATATCCTCAGCATCGTGCTGCTCGCCGGGCTGCTGCTGGTACGGGTCTTCCCCGAGCTGCTGCTCTTCGGGATCATCCTCTTTGCGGCGACGACGCTCTTCAGCTTCGTCACCCTGCCGGTGGAGATCGATGCGAGTCGTAGGGCTCTCGGCTGGCTGGAGCGAAGCGGCGTGACGGGCCCTGAGGACCACAAGTACGCCGTCAGTGCGCTACGTAGCGCCGCCTACACCTACGTCATAGCGGCAGTAGGTTCGCTCGCCACTCTCCTTTACTACATATCGATATATAGTGGCAATAGGAGGTAAAAAGAGCATTTCCCACCCGAATGTGCTTTGTTTTCTCAATAAAAAGAGTACATTTGTGGACAAGTCCGTGGTTGCGGCTGCGGAGGAGTATGACGAAACCAACAAAAAACTCTATAACTTACAAGAAGCATGAGCGATAACATGAACGTCGAGGACCGTCAGGTCAAGAAGACTAAGCGTGCTGACCTTGAGAAGAACAAGGGCACGTACTTCTTGATGGGTCTGCTCGTTTCCCTGGGTCTCGTGTTTGTAGCCTTTGAGTGGGGTACACACGATGTCAAGGTGGACGAAGTGGAGACTGACGCAGTCATCGAGGAAGTCGAGGACATTATGATCACGCCACCCGACGAGACCCCTCCCCCACCCCCCGAGCCCGAGGAGGCTCCGGTGAATGTGGAGATCCTCCAGGTCGTCGAGGATGACGTAGAGGTTGCTGATGTGGAGATCGCCTCTGTGGACGACTCTTTCGATAAGCTGCAGCAGACCTTTACTCCGCCGGCACCTGCACAGCAGGGTCGCAAGCAGGAGAAGGTAGAGGAGGAGCAGATCTTCGAGTTCCTCGAGGAGATGCCGGAGTTCCCCGGTGGTGAGAAGGCCATGCTGAAGTGGCTCGGTGACCACGTGAAGTATCCTCCCGTAGCGGCAGAGAATAACATCCAGGGACGTGTCATGGTCAGCTTCGTCGTAGAGCGCGACGGCTCCGTGTCCAACGTCAAGGTGGATCGCGGTGTGGATCCCTCACTCGATAAGGAGGCCATCCGTCTCGTGGAGTCCATGCCGAAGTGGAAGCCTGGTATGCAGACCGGTAAGCCGGTTCGCTGCCGCTTCAGACTCCCTGTGACTTTCAAGCTCCGCTAATCCATACCCTACCATGTCAGTCCACACCTACAGATCACAGAGCAGCACGCTCAATCGCTGGTGGTGGCGCCGATATACGACTGTATACCGGAGCAGGACTGCTGATGTCTCTTTAGGTATGATCTAAGAGACTAATAGGGACGGGAGAGAAATCCCGATACCATACAAGAGCAGGAGACCTTCCGGTATAAGCCGGAAGCTCTCCTGCTCTCCTATTATTACCATCAAGATATGAAACAGAAAAAAATCATTCTCCCCGAGCATGAGATCCCCACAGAGTGGTACAATATCCAGGCTGAGATGCCCACCAAGCCGCTCCCTATGCTCGACCCGAAGAGCCTCCGACCCATCACCGCCGAGGACCTCTACCCGGTATTTGTCGAGGAGTCAGCCAAGCAGGAGCTCAATCAGACCGATGCATGGATAGCGATACCGGAAGAGGTAAGGGAGAAGTACCGGATGTACCGCAGCACGCCACTCGTCCGCGCCTACGAGCTGGAGCGGGCACTGGACACGCCGGCGCACATCTACTTCAAGGACGAGGGCGGCAGTCCCTGCGGTTCGCATAAGCTCAATAGCGCCCTCGCCCAGGCTTACTACGCCAGGGAGCAGGGCATCACCAACGTCACCACCGAGACCGGCGCCGGACAGTGGGGCAGTGCGCTATCTCTCGCCAGTCGGATCTTCGGGCTGGAGTGCGCCGTCTACCAGGTACGCGTGAGCTACGAGCAGAAGCCCTCTCGCCGCACGATGATGCAGGTCTACGGCGCTCAGCTCACCCCATCGCCGAGTATGAGCACCCGGGCGGGGAAGGACGTGCTGACGAGAGACCCCGACAACCCCGGCTCCCTCGGCATGGCGATCTCCGAGGCAATAGAGCTGGCACGCACCACCCCCAATACCAAGTACCTCCTCGGGTCGGTGATGAACCATGTGGGACTCCACCAGACGGTCATCGGGCTGGAGGCGGAGCAACAGATGGAGCTGGCAGGAGAGGAGCCGGACGTGGTGATCGCCTGCTTCGGCGGAGGATCCAACTTCGGCGGGATGATCTTCCCCTTCCTCCGCCACACCCTCCGCAACGGTGCCACCACCCGCTACGTAGCGGTGGAGCCAAGTTCCTGCCCCAAGCTCACCCGAGGACGCTTTGCCTACGACTACGGAGATGAGGCGGGCTACACTCCGCTCATCCCGATGTACACGCTGGGTCACAGCTTTGTCCCCAACTGGAGAGCTTCCGCGCAGGGATGCTCTTCGCTCGGACGGAGGGGATCATCCCCGCCCCCGAGAGCTGCCACGCCATCGCCGGAGCGATCCGCGAGGCGGAGCGGTGCAAGAGGGAGGGGAGGGCTGAGACGATCCTCTTTTGTCTCTCCGGGCACGGTCAGCTCGAGATCTCAGCCTACGAGCAGTACATCCGCCACACGCTCACCGGCGGATCGCCCACCGATGAGGAGCTGAGCGCCGGTTTGAGGGACCTCCCCGAGGTCCCTCCGGGAGCGATCCACTGACCAGATATTGGGATAAAAGGAAAGGGGACTGCACCAGACTGGTGCAGTCCCCTTTTTTCTTACTCCATGGTCAGATCCTCATCTCGGAAGAAGTGACGCATCATCGTGACGTCCTGAGTCTTCCAGGCGACATAAGGCTCACTGATGTGGAGGAGGTAGCTCCTGACAGCAGAGGCGAAGAGCTTAGTGGCGAGCTTCTGGATGCTCGGGATATGGCGACTGAGCTGGTAGTAGTAGTCTGCCAGCGTGTCGGTGCGGAAATGGACGATATCCTCCAGATCTTTCCCGTCAGCGAAGTAGCCACAGTGGAAATTCTTCGTCGCAAAAGCCCGACTCGGAAAATCAAATTCGCCCAGCCCGTAGATCTTGAAATTTCGGGTCAGGAACTCCCGGTAGGTGGTGGTGCACTCCTTCCCTCCCCCGAGATTAAAGATCCGACCATCCAGTTCGTCCAAGTGATCCAGCGCATTGACAAAGGCGCGAGCGGTATCCGCCGGGGTGCAGATCTCCAGCGTCGTATCCAGCGGCATATGGAACATGATCCCGGACATCGTGTGATTCTCCGCACCCATGATGGCACTGAGACGGAAGATCGTGTACCTCAGCCCCGACTCCCGGATCAGCTGCTCCATGGCAAGCTTTGTCTGGGCGTAGTGGTCGCCTTCGGAGGGCTGCACGGGGTCGGTCACGCGGATCATGGGATCCTTGACCCGATCCCCGTAGACCGAGACGCTGGAGGCCATCGCTATGAAAGCCTTAGGCGAGTGAGCCTTAAGCACCTTAAGTAGATTATTAGTTCCCTCGACATTGATCTTATTGGCGAGGTCAGGATTCTGATCGGCAGCCGGAGGGATGATCGCCGCGAGGTGGACGACGTAGTCCACTCCCGTACAAGCCTCCTCCAGCGTCTCCGGCTTGGTGATGTCTCCATAGAATGGCTCCACGTGACCCTGCAGCTGATCGAAGAGATCACGATTCTGCGGGGAAGCGAGGTCGAAGGCGCGCACCTCCACATCGGGACGGAAACGCACAAAACCCCTGAGGACCCGAGAGCCGATGGTTCCTCCAGCACCGGTCACCAGGACCCTAGCCCGAGGGCTGCGTGAGTAATATTTCTTAGTCATAGTCTGGTCATTCTTTATCTGTATACAATAGGTATTACAAATGTAATGCATTTGGACCAAACTCCTTCTGACCGCAGCTATTCCGCACCCATTTTTGTCCGTCCCTGATCACCGCCAGCCGGCTGTGGGAGCGATCGATCGACTCTACCTCGATCCTCGCCGAGATGCGCTCCCTGAGTGCCTGCACGTGGCTGATGAGGACGATCCGCCGTGACATCCGCTCATGCAGCTTCTCCAGTGCCTCCACCACCATACTGAGACTGTGGGGATCCAGCGTGCCGAAGCCCTCGTCCATAAAGAGGGTATCCACCACACTCTCCCCACGCAAGCGGGAGAGTGCAAGAGAAAGACTCAGTGCCACCATGAAGCTCTCCCCACCCGACAGGATTGTCACGCTTTGCGGTGGAAGACTCGTCTCCGGGTCCACGACCAGGATCGCCGACGACTGAGGAGCGATCGTAAGGCGATACTTGGCGCCGAGGTCGACCAGAAACTCATTAGCCGACTCCAGCAGATAGCCGAGGACATAGCTCTGAGCGATGCCTCGCAGCTTTTTCCCCTCCGCATCCCCGAGGAGGTCCCGCAGCTCATCCCATCGGGCTGCCTCCCGGGCAAGATCCTCCGCCTCCGTCTCGAGACGTCTTTTTTCCATTTTATTCCGCCTGTGGCCATCGAGCGTAGCCCGCATCCCTCCCAGCTCCGTATTTGTCCGATCGAGCTCCGTGCGGAGAGCGCTGAGTCCCTTGTCCAGTTCGTCAGCGGTGGTCTGCAGAAGGTCGGGACACTCCATCGTGAGCCTGGCCCTCTCCCTCCGTGTTTCTTTCTCTCCCCGAGAGAGCGTATGGAGTTCGGTCTCTATCCGGGTCAATTCTTCGATCACCTTCCCAAGCAGTGGTTTATCCGGGTAATCAGCCGGCTGAGCATCAGGAAAAGAGGAGACAAGGCTCTCCCTCTTAGTGGCAATGCGCTCCAGCTCAGCCCTGCCTGAGCCCAATTCGCTCTCTATGGTACTCCTCTGCTTACACTTCGTCCGATACTCGCGCACCTCTGACTGAAGGGTCGTGAGAAGATTCTCGGGATCTGTGCGAAGGGACGTCTGCCAGTCGGGATAAATGATGAGGGAATCCATCTCCGCCACAAGGTCGCGGGCAGTGTCCCTCTTGGACGCCAGCTCCCCCCGAAGTGCCGCCAGACTCTGCTTCGCACCGGAGACCTCGGCAACCAATTCTTTCAGTTCATGCGACTCCTGAGCCGACTTCTTCCCCTCCCCGTCCAGCTGCCGACGGAGCTGTCGGATCTCCGCCTGCAGCTCGTCTGCTCTCTCCTTCTGCTCGGCGAGGTCGCTGATCTCAGAGCGGGTGGTTGTGAGAATGGTCATGACCTCCTCCGGTGACTCTCCTCGACAAAGTCCCTCCCGAGTGATCTTCCGCTGCTCCTCCCTACTCCTCCGGATCAGCTCCGCCTGCGTCTTCTTCTCGACAGTCAGTTCGTCTTGAAGGGTCTTAAGGTCATCCCTTTTCTTCTTCGACTCTGCGTATTGCTCTTTTATCGGCTTGAGGAGTTCCTCAAACTCTCGATCGATCAGCTCGGCATGTATCTCCTGACCACAGACAGGGCAGAGGTCCCCTGGGGAGAGTCCTTGGCGCAGCCGCTTGGCGGCATCTCCCGCCGCGTCTTCCGCCTTTTTCTTCAGCTCCTCATCTCGCTTGAGTACTTCCTCCGCCACTTCGAGGTCG
>QWCQ01001168.1_pt1 | contig 10788 bp, 12 predicted proteins | sample 1972701 | NCBI WGS metagenome assembly QWCQ01 (sample SAMN09866704, study PRJNA288562) | Human gut metagenome isolate pre4_stool, whole genome shotgun sequencing...
AAAAAATATTTTAATTAAAGATTATGTTAATTCTGAGGAGCTTTTAACTAATTTAAAATCAAGTGTTTTAAATAATTGGATAACTAAAGTTAATGCGTCCGGTAAAAGAATTGAAATCGATTCTGATAAATATACAGTCTATATTGATGAAGAAAATGCCTTAGATAAATTTTCAGGGGATTGGATTTATCTTTCAAGAGGTATTGAATCTATTGAAATTTCATCTTCTAATAATAAAAAAATTACAGGAAAAATTATTTTTAGGGAGCGATTCCTATGATTCTTGAAGTTTTTGATAAAAATTTAAAAAGAATTGCATATTTAGAAAATGCCTTTAATATCGTAGAAGATATTAAGATTAACTCTATAAATTATTTAAATTTTAAAATCCCTAATAATGATTCTAAAGTAAAACTTTTAAAACCCTTTTATTATGTAAAATGTAATAAGAATTTATATAGGATTTTACCAAAAGTTGTAGAAACTGAAGAAATAGAAGTTTTGAGTGTTGAATGTGAACATGTTTTAGCAACCCTTTTAAATGATGTAATTTTTGGAAATGTGATTATAGGAAATTTAGGAACTTATACAAAAGAAGTTCTTGAATTTATCCTAAAGAAACAAAGAATTAAAAACTGGAAATTGGGAAGATGTGATTTTTCAAGACAATTCGAATATTGTTGGGAAAATGAAAATTTAGCATCGGCCTTATTTTCAGTTCCAAAACCTTTAGCCGAAGATTATATGTGGACTTTTGAAACTGAAAATTATCCATGGACTATTAATTTAATTAAATTAAATAAAGATTCAAAACCCGATGCTTATATTCAAAAAAAGAAAAATCAATTGAGATTAGTAAGAACTTCAGACCCTAAACAATTATTTACAAGAATTTATCCTTTAGGTTATGGAGAAGGAATTAATCAATTAACAATAAAAGATGTTAATAATGGTATACCTTATTTACAAAGTCCTCAAAATATTATTGATAAATATGGAATAATTGAAACAACGTGGATTGATAGACGTTATGAAAATGCTCAAAGTTTAAAAGATTCCGCACAAGTGATGTTAAATGAATTCCAAGAACCTTTAATGGAATATGAAGTCGATTATCAAGCTATAGATGTTAGAGAAAAATTAGGTCTTGGGAGTAAAATTAGAATAATAGACGAAGACGATTCTTTTGATGATTTTGTGGTTGGAATCCGCTATGAATATGATGATATTAAAAAAACTACGATTACAATTGCTAATAAGTCAAGAACAGTTGCTACAAGTATTGCAGACTTAGCCGATCGTCAACGAATAGAAATGACTTATTCTCAAGGAGCTACTCAACTTTATGCTCAATCTCTACAAGTTAACGCTGATTCAAAACATGGTGCAGAAATTAACTTTTTTATCCCAAATGAAATGAGAGTTATAAATAAAGTCGTGGCAAAAGTAAAACTTGAATCTTTTAGAGCTTATTCCAAAGCAACCGAAGGTGGAGGAGGTTATGTTGATTCAACTTCTGCTGGAGGAGGAGATTATGGTTCAACTTCTGCTGGAGGAGGAGATTATGGTTCAACTTCTGCTGGAGGAGGAGATTATGGAACTACTCACGGTGCAACTGATGTCGATCAAAGTATGGTTACAGTAAATGTTGAAGGTGGGGGCAAAGGTTATGTTCGTTTTATGCAAACACATTATCACGAGCACAATCTCAGAATTGAAGACCATTCTCATAGTTTTAGTATTTCAGACCATTCTCATAGTTTTAGTATTCCCGACCATAAACACACAATAACAATTCCAAATCATGAGCATAGCATAGTCCCTGGAATATATACTTTTGGTTCACCTAAATGGTTTGAAATAAAAGTCAACGGAAAATCAAGAGATTATGTTAGTTCTACAAATTGGGAGCAAGATGTTACTAAATATTTATTAGATAATAAAAAAAGGATATCAAGAGGAAGTTGGCAATCAATAGAAATTATACCTGATGACTTAGCTTATATTTCTATAGATTTAATGTTACAAGGTTTTGTACAATCAAGAGGTGATTATACAGTATGAAAGAAATGTACAAAGGAAAAGTTAATAGTCCTGCAACTTTACTTGTTGAAACAATTGATTCAAGTGTGACAAGTATAAAAGTAGCAGACGGAAGTGTATTTCCAGAAGGTCCAAACGTAGCAGTTATTGGGACCGATGGGAATGCTGAAACAATAAAATATGAAAGTATAAATGGAAATATTTTAGTAGGTTGTGTTAGAGGTTTTCAAGGAAAAGCCTCAGTTTGGGATAAAGACACAATTATTGCTAGAAATTTTACTGAATATGATTTAGATGCTTTACAAGAAAATATTTTAGAGTTAGATAAAAAACAATTGAAAGATTTTCAAACAGATGAAAATCACAGAACTGTAACTGATTCTGAAAAAAACAAGTTGACAAACATTGAAGATGGAGCGAATAAAGTTACAAAAATTTCCCAATTAAATAATGATAAAAATTTCAAAACAGAATCAGAAATTCAAGAACTCATCAATAACTCTACAAAGTTAAAAAAAGAAGTTGTTACATCTCTACCATCTACTGGAAAAGATGATATTATTTATCTTTTAAAAAATAAGAATGACACTAATAATTACTACACTGAATATATGTGGATTGGTGGGAAATGGGAAATTATTGGAGACACTAAAGTTGATTTAACGGACTATGCTAAAAAATCTGATATTAAAACAAAACTATCTGAAATGATAAGCGATAGCACGCATAGGGTCGTAACAGATACGGAAAAAAAGACCTGGAATAATAAGGTAGATGCAGTTACTGGTAAGGGCTTATCTACTAATGACTTTACTGACGAACTTAAAAATCAACTATCTGATTTGTCTGTAATCGCTTCTGATATTGATTCTGATGGAATTTATAAGACAGTTGAATATAGGGATAAGTCAAATAATTTATTATTTAAAACAGAGTTGTTAGGAAGTTCACCTTATAAGCAAATTAAATTAACTGCTTATTCTAATGGGTCTACCATTAAGGCTCAAACTTGGAATTTATCTTATGATAGTAACGATTTTATTTATAGAAAGGAAATACAATAATGAATATAGATTATTTGTTAGCTAGTCATGGTTTTGGTGGTAAAAAAAGTAAGGATAAGATACCACCACCAAATGTTATTGGTTTTTCGGCAAATACTGTAGGAAATGATATTAAACTAACTTGGACTAATCCTAAAGATAGTGATTTTGTAGGAGTTGTTGTAGTTAGAAAAGAGGGGTCTTTTCCTACCGATACTCATGATGGTAGTGTGATTTTTAAAGATATGGGGACAAGCTATATTGATAAAAATGTGATTAAAGCAAAGTATTGGTATTATAGAGCCTTTGCTTATGATTTTGATAACAATATAAATAAAGAAGATTCTCAAACTACCAAGTCTATTGTTAAAGGTAGTCAAGAAACACCACCTGCACCTACTTTGTCAAGTAAGTCTTATGATACTGTTACTCTTGTAAAAAACACTAGTTATGAATATAAGGTTGATAATGGTAACTGGCAAGATAACAATGTTTTTAGTAATTTAACACCTGATACAAGCTATACTTTTTACCAAAGGAAAAAAGGAAATGAATTTTATAATCCGTCAAATACTAGTAGTGGACTAAGTGTTCAAACTTTAAAACCTCCATACAAAACTATGACGGCAGTTATTGACCAAGCAAATTCTAATCCTCTCACTTGTATAACCTATGAAGATGATGCTAGTGGAATGACTAAAGGTTCTAGCGAGTGGGATAAGTTTTTTGGGGCTAAGCTAGTTTTATTTAAAGATGGTAAAGAGGTTAGAGAACTGAAAGATAACGAACTCAACAGTCTTTCTCAAAATGACGGAGATGTCATGGTTAAATTTAAGAGAATGGGACTTAATATAAAAACTGTTGGAGATAAGGTTTATGTGTCAATGACAGACAATCCTAATGATATTAATTTCAAGTATTATGCTCACACTAGGGGAACGACCAGAAAAGAAGCCTTTTATTTGGGGGCTTATTTAGGGTTCTTAGATGGCAATAAACTTAGAAGCCTTACGAACAAAAAGCCACAAGACAATACATCAATCAATAGTTCCAGAACTTATGCACAAGCTAATGGAAGTGGATATGATCTTTGTGGATTTTATCAATTAACATTCTTACAAGCTATGTATGTTTTAAAGTATGGGAATTTGGACGCTCAAACTGCTATTGGGAAAGGGTTAACAGGAGGAGATGAAAACACCACTAATACAACTGGAGCGACTAATGGTAAGGGTATTGATTATGGAACTACAAGCGATACCCAACAGATGAGATTTCAGTTTATAGAAGATTTTTATGGAAATAGAATTTGGGCTATTGATGGAATAGTAACAGATAGTTCAGGTATGTTTTGTGTATCGTTTGACAAATTTAACAGCAATGGAAACGGATATTTTAACCTACAGTTAAAGGCATTAAATAATGGAGGATTTGTATCGCGAGTGTGTGGGAGTAATATGCTCGGTTTTCTTCCGACAAAAATACAAGGAAGTGCAAGCACATACTATTCAGATGTATCATACACTTATTCCAACAGTAACCTTTTTTTTGGTGGTTTTTCAGGTCTTGGTTCTAATGCGGGTGCTTTCTTTTGCTATTTCAGTTTTTATAATGGGTATTTTAGTTGGCATCTCGCTGCTCGCTTAATGTATCTTTAATTTTAAATATATGGGAGGCTTGAATGATAAAGTTAAAAGATGTACAGGGTAGTAAAGAATCTGCCCAAGAATTAATTATAGGTAAAGATACTGTTTATATTCATTCCAATATAAGAAAAATGGAGAAAACAGATGAATTAAATAAAAATGAAGATATGTATATTTATGATGAGATACAAATGTCTAAGGATGAGTATTTAGAAAAATTACAAAAAGAGTTAGAAGTAAGCAATAACGCTATGGCTGATTTAATGATGATGATAGGAGGAATGTAAAATGGCAATGTTTATAGCTTTAAGATTAATGGATGGTACTTTTAAGTACAAGAAAATATTTGGGTTTAAAAGGTTTTTGGTTTATAAGGATGATACCGATGCAATTTTAGTAGCTGAGGGCAGACAAGATTTGATTGAGGAGGTTTGATAAATGGAAATAGGAATTAATGAATTAATAGAGGCTTATAGCAGGATTGCCAAGGTAACTCACTATCATATTTTTATACTTGCTATAATATTAGATATTATTACAGGATATATTAAAGCGGTAGTAGTTAAAGATTTAGATAGTAAAGTTGGTCTTAAGGGAATTTTAAAACACCTTTCCGTAGTTGGATTGGTGTTTTTAGTTTGTCCTTATTTATGGCTTATGGGGTATGGTGGAATAGCTGTGTTTTTAATCTATTCAATTACAATCACGTATGCAATTTCCATTGTTGAAAATTATGATGTCATTGCACCTAACACTTTACCAAAATCAATAGGACAATTTTTCAGGAGAACGAAAGAAGATATTGACAAAATGGATATTGAAGATTGGAGAAAAAAATGAAATTTTTATTTAGACCTATAAAAAGAAATTATCGCTCACGTGGAGAAGTGGGAATTAAGTATTTAGTAATCCACGATACGGGAAACCCTAATAAGGGAGCAGGGGCTCTTGCTCATCGAAATTATGTAGAAAATAATAAAAGAGGAGCAAGTGCTCATTATTTTGTAGATGATAAAGTTATAGTTCAATACGTTGGAGATTCTTTTGCTGCTCATGCGGTTGGAGATGGTCATGGCAGGTACGGCATCACTAATCAAAACTCCTTAAATGTGGAAATGTGTATAAATTCTGATGGCAACTATGCCAAGACCTATAAAAATACCGTGGAATTAACAAAAAATCTTATGAAGAAATTTAACATTCCAATCGAAAGGGTTGTGCGCCACTATGACGCAAGCAGGAAAAATTGTCCTGGCCATATGAGTAAAAATAATTGGAAAGCTTGGTGGCAATTTAAAGAAGACATTAAAAAACCTATAGAATGGGAAATTGATTTAAGCAAAGATTCAGAATTTGGATGCAATTCAAACGTGATAGATAAAGATTATTTTACAACTAATGGACTTAAAATTATCAAAACTACCCCGTATAAAATTTATATTCAGCAATTAGGAGGAAAAACTTTAAGACAGGTTGGAGCATACGGAATAAATGGTACATTTTTTGATACAAAAAATCCCGAATTAGCATCCTCTACTTGGGGAATTGCTATTAATAAAAGCAAACCCATCGGTTCAAATTCCGACAAAAATCATTGGGATAAATCCATTAAAAGAGCAACTATAATTTATGGAGAAGGAAAACTAACTGTTGAGAGAATAAATAATATTTCAGAAATTAAAAGAAAAGTTGAGTGGGCAATAGGAGGAGTTGGATTATATCCATCTTTCGATCCAAGAACTGAACAAGTTCCACAAGATATTTTAAGACATACAAATCATACAGGAATAGCGTTTAAAGGTAATATTATTTATCTTATTGTTTCTGAACCTTGTTCTATGTATTCTTTTAGAGAAAAGATTTTAAAATTAAATGTTGATGGTGCTATTGCACTTGATGGTGGAGGCTCAACACAAATGTTTTATAAAAATAATTTTGGGATTCATACCGCGAGAAAATTAAATAATATTGTAGGTGTTATGGCTTGAATTTAATAATTAAGTTTAAACCTCGTTGTGATGAAAGGCCTTGGTTAATTGCTCGTGAAGATGGAGAATATGAACAACATGCTCATTTGAGAACTAAAAAAGAAGCTTTAAAAGTTAGGAATTTAATCGATCGCTGGGTATATCCTTATAATAAAAATTATAAAATAGCGGTTCAACGTCTTCTAACTGAAGAAGAATTTAAATCCTTAGATAAAAAAGATAGGTATTTTAATAGAAGAAAGCTTTAGTTTTTGTTGTCCATTTGTTGTCCGAAGCCTAGTTATGATTAAATATGATTAAATATAAAAAAATAAAGAAGCGTGTAAATTCAAATCAAAAAGTTATATTTAAATAAATATAAATATAGCTTTCAAATTATACTATAAAAACATATTTTTGCAAAAGCTTAAATGTAGTATAATGAATCTATGGAAGATGTATCAAGTAAAAAAATTGAAAGAGTAATAACTGTTGGCACTGATATAGGAGCTTATCCAAATTCATTAGAAACTTCAATGAAAGAACTAGATGAGCTTTGCTATGCAGATGGGGCTGAAGTTATTGGACAGATGACACAAAATCTTGAAAAATTTAATCCTAAATATCTGATTGGTAAAGGAAAGGTTAAGGAAATAAAAGAAATGGCTGAAAATTTAGAGGCGGATGCCATTGTATTTAACGATGAATTAACAGGTATTCAGTTAAGAAATTTAGAAGATACAATTAAAAAGAAAGTTGTTGACAGAACTAATTTAATTTTAGATATTTTTGCCTTGAGGGCTTCCACATATGAAGGAAAACTTCAGGTAGAGCTAGCACAGTTGGAGTACCAACTGCCTCGACTTCTTGGCATTAAAGGTTGGTCAAGGACAGGTGGTGGTATTGGTACAAGAGGACCTGGTGAACAAATAATTGAAACCGATAGAAGAAGGCTTTTAAGAGAAATTGATAAAATTAAAGAAAAATTAAATAAAGCTAAAAAAACTAGGGATACCACAAGGTCAAAGAGGATGAATTCTAAGATTCCAACTGTATCTCTTGTTGGATATACAAATGCTGGAAAATCTACGATTCTAAATAGGATAAAAGAAGATGATTCTAAGGAAGTTTTTGTTAAAGATATGCTTTTTGCAACTCTAGACCCAAATTCTAGAAAAGCAAGGTTACTTTCAGGTAGGGAATTTATAATATCAGATACTGTAGGCTTTGTTTCAAAACTTCCAACAAAATTAATTGAAGCTTTTAAATCAACTTTGGAAGAAATAAAATATTCTGATTTAATAGTTCATGTAATTGATGCTTCTAGTAAAGATTTAGAAATTGCCTATGACACAACAATGAATATCTTACAGGAAATAGGAATTAAGGATAAAAAAATCCTCACAGTTTTTAATAAGTCTGATAAGATTGATCTTAATAGCACTACCATACCATTAAAAATTAAGTCACAGAAGATTTATATTTCTGCCAAAAATGATCCTGATATGAATAAGTTATTAAAAGCCATAGAAGAAAATTTGCCAGAACGATATATTTATACAAAATTAAACTTTCCCTATGATGACACAGATATTCTTTATAAATTAATTGAAAGATTTGATCTTAAACCTATATATAAGGAGAATTTCATAGAAATTGAGCTTAGTTTAAGTAAAAAAGAGTACAATAAATTAAAGAGGTATGTAGCAAATGTATAATTCAGTTTTATCAGGCGGAGAAGGAGATTTTGTAGAAAAAAAATCTCGCTTTATTGGAGGCGGCTATTTTGTAAAATCAGAAGAAGAGGCACTTAATAAAATCTCCCAAATAAAAGAAATTTATAAGGATGCGACTCACAATACCTACGCATATATTATTGGAGAAGACGCAAAAATTCAAAGATATTCTGATGATGGGGAACCTCAAGGAACAGCTGGTATTCCCATGCTTGAAGTTTTAAAAAAAGAAGAAATGAGAAATGTTTTAGTAACTGGGACTAGGTATTTTGGAGGAATCCTCTTAGGATCAGGCGGACTTTTAAGAGCCTATACAAAGTGTGCAAGACTTGGATTATTAGCTGCAAAAAAAGTTGTTAGAGAAAATTTTAACAGAACAAAGTTTTCTTATGATTATACCTATCACGGAAAAATTTTAAACTACCTTACGATAAATGGGTATAAAATTTTGCAAGAGGAATTTACAGATATAGCATCTTTAACTTTATATGTAAAGGAAAATGCTCCAATCATCAAGGATTTAAAAGATATGACAGGGGCAAAAATCAAAATTGAAGTTAAAGCTTGTGAAGAATTACCAACAATAGATGGAAAAATTATGAGGTGAAATTATGGACGCATTGGAAATGTTAAAGGAAAAAAATTGGGCAGTTATTGGTGCAAGCATTGATAAATCAAAATTTTCTTATAAAATTCCTAAAATTTTAAAAGAAAAGGGTTATGAGGTTTATCTTATAAATCCAAAATATGATGAAATTGAAGGTCAAAAAGTTTATAATAATCTAAAGGAAGTTCCAGGAAAAATTGATGCTATTGATATGATAGTAAATCCCAAATTTGCAAAAGGATATTTAGAAGAAGCTAAGCAATTGGGGATAAAAAATATATTTTTCCAACCAGGTTCTTTTGACAAAAGTCTTGAAAAAATTTTAGAAGACAGTAATTTTAATGTAGTAAATGATTGTGTATATAGGAGATTAAATGAGTAATATGAATTATGAAAAACTTAGAGATGATTTAGTTATTTGGCTAAGAGAAAGAGCACAAGAAGCTCACGCAAAGGGTTTTATTTTTGGACTTTCCGGTGGGATTGATTCTGCTGTGGTGGCAGGTCTTGCTAAAAGGGTATTTCCAGAAAATTCACTTGGTTTAATAATGCCTTGTGATTCCATAGATGATGACAAAAATGATGCCTTAAAAATCGCCAAGTCCTTGGACCTTGAAGTTAAAGTTGTAGATTTAACTAATACCTACAATGAGCTTTTAAAAGCATCTTTTACTTCTGAAAATAAACTTGCAAGGTCTAATATTAAGCCAAGATTAAGGATGACAACCTTATATTATTATGGACAAGATTTAGGATATCTTGTAGTTGGACCGTCAAATGGCAGCGAATGGTATGTAGGTTATTCAACTAAATATGGAGATAGTGGAGCTGATATTTATCCTATAGCAAATATTTTAAAAACTGATATATTTAAGCTTGCTAAAGCCTTAGATTTGCCAGATTTTATTATTGAAAAGAAACCATCAGCAGGACTTTGGAAGGGTCAAAGCGATGAATCTGAAATGGGATTTACTTATGAAGTTCTTGATTCATATATTAGAGGAGAAAAGATACCAGAAGAAGAAATCAAGAAAAAAATTGATGGAATGCACAACAGGTCAAATCACAAGAGAATGCCTGTGCCCATGTTTAAAATAAAATAAAAATTTAAATTATTTTAAAAAAAGTATTGACAAAAATTTTATATCAAGTTAAGATATAAAAAATTAAAAAAAGCAATAAATAATATTAGATGCAATGATAGAGAGAAAGATATCCTAGTTATTTTTTAGAGAGTGAGGTTAGGTGAAAGCTCACAGATAAATAGATATGTAATATTCACTCTAAAGCATGGCGGTTGAAATTTAAGTAGACTGCTACGGAAGCCCCCGTTATTAAGGACAGAAATTGATAGATTTCTTGAGATAATTATTTTAATTATAAAATTAGGTGGTACCGCGATCCTTCGCCCTATGTGGGTGAAGGATTTTTTTATTGCAAGAGGAGGAAAAAATAATGAAAAAAATAATCTTATCTACAACTTTAGCACTTAGCTTAGCAATGCTTGTGGGCTGTTCCACAAAGGATAAAGCAGAAAAAAAGATAGACGATTGTAAGTATAAAGTAGGCATAGTTCAATATATGGACCAAATTTCTTTAGATAATGCTAAAAAAGGTTTCATTGATGGTCTAAAAGAAGAAGGAATAGATGCAGAAATTGAAGTTCAAAATGAAAATGGAGATTCAACTTTGACAACAACTGTTCCAAAAAAATTTCAATCAGATGATGTGGATTTAGTTTATGCA
>QWCQ01001170.1_pt1 | contig 10776 bp, 11 predicted proteins | sample 1972701 | NCBI WGS metagenome assembly QWCQ01 (sample SAMN09866704, study PRJNA288562) | Human gut metagenome isolate pre4_stool, whole genome shotgun sequencing...
TACAACTGTTGTTCCCTTTACTTTGTTTGCAACATGTTCTACCATATTTTCTGTGATTTCCATCATATCTTCGAAATCTCCATAGGCTTGGTAGAGTTCCATTGTTGTAAATTCAGGGTTGTGAGTTGCATCCATTCCTTCATTTCTGAACATTCTTCCGATTTCATAAACTCTGTCAAATCCACCTACGATTAATCTCTTAAGATAAAGTTCTGATGCAATTCTTAGATACATGCCTATGTTTAGTGAATTGTGGTGAGTTGTGAAAGGACGAGCTGTAGCTCCTCCTGCTATTGTGTTTAGGATTGGAGTTTCAACTTCTAGGAAGCCTTGACTGTCTAGGAATCTCCTGATTTCTGATATGATTTGACTTCTTTGAACGAATACACTTTTTACTTCTGGATTTACAATAAGGTCTAGGTATCTTTGTCTATATCTTAGGTCAGGGTCCTTTAGTCCGTGCCATTTTTCAGGAAGCATTTGAAGAGATTTGGTCATAAGTTGTGGAGTTTCTGTCTCTATTGAGATTTCTCCTTGGTTTGTCTTAAATACTTTTCCTTCTATACCTACAATATCGCCTATATCGTATTTTTTAACTTGTTTGAACTCATCGCCAATAACATTTTTACGGTTTACTATCTGAATTTGGCCTTCTGCATCTTGGATATCCATAAAGCTCATGTTTCCATGTCCACGTTTGGCCATAATTCTTCCAGCAATTCTTACTTTTTCGCCATCATATTTTTCAAAATTATCTTTGATAAGGCTTGAAGCAATTCTACCCCTAAAGTTTACAATCTTGTGAGGATCTTTGCCTTCCTTTTTAAGGTCTTCTAGCTTGTCTCTTTTAATTTGTAGCATTTCATTTAAATCTTTGTTATCAGCCATGTTTTCTCCTTTACTTAATATTTTTGATTACAAAATACATCTTTCCATTTGGTGTGCTTACTTCTACTCTTTCGTCTACCTTTTTTCCGATAAGAGCAGCACCAACTGGAGATTCATTAGAAATAAATCCTTCAAGTGGATTTGATTCAGCAGTTCCTACGATTTTATATTCCAAGTCTTCGTCGAACTCTTCATCATAAACTGTTACAGTATTTCCAACACCAACTTCGTCTGAGTTTTCAACAACTTCGATTGTCTTGGCGTTTCTAATCATATCTTCAACCTTGGCAATCCTTGACTCTACTTCACCTTGCTCGTTTTTTGCTTCATCGTAGTCCGCGTTTTCTGAAAGGTCACCGAAGCTTCTAGCTACTTTGATTTTTTCAGCAATTTCTGGACGCTTTTTGGTCTTAAGATACTCTAGTTCATCTTCAAGTTTTTCTAAATATTCTTTACTTAATATTACTTCTTTATTTTCTGTCATAATTATCCTCTAAAAATTTCCTATATTCTTCTAGTAAATCAAATATTTCCTTACTAGTTTTTAGTTTATTAACCCTATCTCTGTAGCTTGCAGCTTGTGGGAGGCCCTTGATGTACCAACCGACATGCTTTCTCATTTGATTTATTACAAGCTTTTCCTTCTTGTACTTAAGAGATAGGTCATATTGTCTTTTAATTGTAGCAAGTATATCTTCATAACTTATGGGACTGGTTTCTCTTCCCTCAATATAATCTTTAATTTGCCTAAAAATAAAGGGATTACCCATAGCCCCTCTTGCTATCATTACCCCGTCTGCCCCGGTCACATCGAGTATATTTTTGTAATCTTTGACACTAAAGACATCACCATTGGCGATAACTGGAATAGATAAAGTTTCTTTTAGCTTTCTTATAGACTCCCAATCTGCTTTTCCAGAATACTGTTGCTTACGAGTTCTTCCGTGAAGGATGACATAATCTACGCCGCTATCTTCGAGGGCCTTGCCAACTTCTATATAGTTTATAGAATCTTCATCAATGCCCATTCTAATTTTCACATTGACAATTTTGTCTGTGGATTCTTTAAGGCATTTACCTATCTCGTAGACTTTCTTCACATCTTTCATCAAAGCTGAGCCTTGGCCGTTATTAAATATCTTAGGAGCAGGACATCCCATATTAAAGCTTATTTCCTTAAAGTCTTCTCTAGGATTGATCTTTTCCTTGATGACTCTTTCGATAATGTCACAGTCCTTGCCGAAAATCTGGATATTGCAGTTTTTTTCTTCATCCGCTGTATACATTATCTCTTCAGTCGCCCTATTATTAAAATCAAGAGCGTTTACTGAGACCATCTCGGTAAAGGTCTTGTCACAGCCATTTTCTTCGCAGATTTGCCTAAAGGCAGAATCGGTAATTCCCGCCATGGGAGCAAGCATTATTTTATTAAAGATTTTTGTTTCTCTCATAGATTAATCTCAATCCTTCAAGCATTAAATCAGGTTCAATAATTTCTATAAATTTACTAGATGCTGAGATTAGCTCAGAGAAACCGCCTGTGGCAACTACAGTTATATCGCTTTCGTCTACGCCGTATTTGTCTGCCATTTCTTCTTCTAAAATCGAAATGATTTTATCAATCATCCCTATATATCCAAATATAATACCTGAATTGATTGATTCAGAAGTATTCTTCCCTATAGCAGATTCTGGCTCCATAAGCTCAATCTTAGGTAGTTTGGCAGTAGAGCCGAAGAGTCCATCTTGGGCTATCCTAATACCAGGAGCTATAGATCCTCCAAGATACTTCTTATCTTCAGTAATTACATCAAAAGTTATGGCAGTACCCATATCTACGACTATTGTTGGTCCCCCGTATTTGCTAAAGGCTGCTACAGCATCTACAATCCTATCAGCTCCAACTTCTCTTGGGTTCTCGTATTCAATCGTAAGGAAGGTTGGTGTGTCAGAATCCACCACTATAGCTTCTCTATCAAAGAGCTTCCTATTAGCAGATTGCCAGTTATACATCACATCTGGTACAACACAGCTCATGATGGTATCTTCGATGTCTTCTACACTAATTTTCTTAATTGCCAGCATATTAAATAAAGTAGCAACCAATTCATCACTTGTTTTCTTGAGGTCGGTCGCCACTCTAAATTTTGATTTCAAATTTTCTTTCTCGTAAACACCTATAACCGTATTAGTGTTTCCGATGTCTATTACTAATAACATAAAATCTCCAAATCACTTTCAAATTAACTCTTATATGATACGGTTATTTGGTGAAATTTCAAGCTTATTTACCTAACTTATATTTTCTAATTAGCCTATTGATCTCTTCTATATCTTCTTTCCTAACCTTAGTTGACTCACGACTTTCTCCCTTGCTATCTTTTACAACCATAATAAGGTCAGCATTATCTGTATCAAAGCCCCATTTTCTAATTTCTTTGTAAGTTCTAAAGTTAGAATTGGCGAGGATGCCATTTTCTGCAACGCTTAGCTTAGCCCTTGTTGAAATCATAAATACAATTGCAAGAGCAATCATCACAACAGCTGTAAGCATACTTTGCTTATTTCCTTGTTGATATCCCGCGTAGAAATTGACTCCACCTGTTACGACTAATACTGCAACAAGGATCATCTCAAAGCTAGATGAAGGCCTTTTGAAGGAAGTCACTTCTCCTTCAAGCTTTTTCTTATCTCTTACTTGCTTGTAAATTCTGTATAGGAAAAAAACAACTATTGCCCCATACATAATTATAATCATCGAATCTAAATTTCCCATTTTTCCTCCTTAAAAACAAAATAGGCCCAAAGACCTATTTAGCATCCTCTATATTTTCATAAAATGATCTTTTGACAACGCCAATATATGGTAGATTTCTATACATTTGATCGAAGTCAAGACCAAAGCCTACTACAAACTCATTTGGTATCTTAAAGCCTGTCCAATCAGGTTTGATATCTACTTCTCTTCTCTCAGGTTTATCGAGTAAGGTTACAATCCTTACATCTTTTGCTTCTCTATTTATTAGATTTTCCTTAGTCTTTTTTAAGGTGTAACCTGTATCTATAATATCTTCGACTATTAGTACTTCCTTATCTTTGATATCAATATCAAGGTCTTTTAGGATTTTGACATTTCCACTTGAGTAGGTGTTTTCCGCATAAGAAGAAACTACCATAAAATCCATTTTAAGGTCTATATTCAAACTTTTGGCAAGTTCCGCCATAAACATTACCGAACCCTTGAGAATTCCTACGAGGATTAAGGTGTCCTTATTCTCGTAGTGACTGTTGATGGTTTTAGCTAATTGTTTTATCTTTAGCTTCAAACTTTCTTCATCAATTAATACTCTTTCAATTATGTCACTGTAGTCAGTCTTCATCATATACCTCTATCTTCATAATATTTTTTGTAGAAGGATCAACCTTGTAATCCTCCGAGCTTCTAAAAGATGTCACCCATATTATATCATTTTCTGATAATATAAGGGGGATTTTTTCTCTTTTTTCCTTATCTACCTTCATATCAATAAAAAAGTCCTTGAGTTTTTTGCTATGACCCAAGCCTGTTGGTCTAAACTTATCTCCATTTTTCCTAAATCTTACACTTAGGGGAAAAGTTAATTTATCCCTATCGAAATATTCGATATTCTTCCCATGTTTTTTCTGAAAATCAGATACAGAACTTATCTTTATCCTTTTATCTCCAAAACTTATCTCATCGCCAATATCTATAGAGATTTCATCTTCTATTGCCTGAGAATCTTCCTTGATTAAGCCCAATCTATAGAACTTGTATGATTTAAGGAAAAGCAAATCATCTTTTATTATAGATTTACCATTAGCTAGGTCAGTTAGGCTTAGAAAGTTATCGATATTATCCTTGGATATATCTCTAACTTCCTTCTTAATCTCTCCTATGGCCCTTCTTATAAGCCTTGCTTGGATAGCCTTATCCTTATTTTCAAAGCCAACTTTATCAAAGCTTATTGAGTCAATTTTTCTTTGAATAATAATATCTTCATAAATATTTTTTATATAGGATTCGCTAATAGAAATCTCATCAGTCGCAATCTCAGATAGCTTGACTAGGCTTTCTTTAAAATTCGGATTTATCATTTCAATTTCAGGAATTATCTCAAGTCTTAGCTTATTTCTAGTATAATCTGCCGTGAAATTTGTCTTATCAATTGCGTAGGGTATTTTTTCTCTATCCAAATACTCTAAGATTTTAGCTTTTTTTATATCTAAGATGGGCCTTATTATATCATTATTCCTATAATCCATAGCCCTAAGGCCCTCTACTCCAGTTCCTCTAATAATCCTCATAAGGACAGTCTCTGCCTGATCGTCTAAGTTATGGGCGACGGCAATTTTCGATTTGGGGTAATCTTTTTGGATCCCTCTAAAAAACTCATACCTTAACCTTCTTCCGGCATCTTCAGAAGATAGGCCGTATTTCTTGGCATAATCATCCATACTAGCTGATCTTTTCCTAAAGTCTAAGCCGAATTTCTTTGCGGTCTCCTCGACTAAGCTCTCATCAAAGTCTGCCTCCTTCCTATGGAGGTGGTTTAGGTGGGCAAGGACAATTGTAAAATCCATTTCCTTTCTAAGCTCAACCAAAGCATAGATAAGAAACTGGCTGTCGGGACCTCCGCTTGCGCCGACTATGATATTATCTCCTTTTTCTATAAGTTTATTTTCTCTTATGGTTTCCCTTACTTTATTTATTATTGTCATCTTCATAGACCACTTCAGATTTCTTAACCATATCTAGTCTATCTCTTGCAATCTTTTCCTTAAACTCATCGGTATTTCTATTGTCATAATCTTCCTTTAAGGACTTTATCGTGATTTGCAAGTCTTCTTTTTTCTTATTCAAAGATTCAATATCCTTATTTACCTTAGCGTACTCCTTCTCAACAGCCTTAGTATATAGACTAAAGGATCCGGCCGATAAGGCGAGGATTGATAGGATTGTCAATAGAAATCTTTGGTTTTTCTTTCTTCTTTGCTTAAGATATGAATTCTTCTTACTCATCGATAACCTCATACATGGAAAAAGCATCGTTTTTCTTGGCTCCGTCAATCAAGCTTAGAACCCTAAATTTGAGATTGCTCTTGCCAAAGACAACTTCTACTATATCTCCTTCTTCTACCAGGCTTCCTGGCTTGGCTTGTTTTTCATTTATCATAACCCTGCCATTTTCGCAAGCCTCTTTAGCTACTTGTCTTCTTTTAATAATTCTCGTATTTTTCAAAAATTTATCTATTCTCATAAGATTATCATACTGTATATAATCTTTTTAGGCAAAGCTTTATCATAGATCTTGGGCTTAATATCTAGCGAATAGTATAATGAACTTATGAACTACATATTCCATGTCGATTGTGATGCTTTTTATGCATCATGCGAAGAATTAAGAAATCCAAAACTAAAAAATCATCCCCTAGCTGTTGGAGGACTTTCAAACAAATCCATCCTCACTACTGCCAATTATAAGGCGAGAGAATTTGGCCTGCATTCGGCTATGCCAGTCTTTATGGCTAAGGAACTTTGCCCAAATCTTATTCTTCTACCAGTAGACCACAAATACTACCGAGAAAAATCCAAGGAAGTATTTTCTCTTGTAGGAGAGTATGCGAAAATAATGGAGCAAGTTTCTGTAGATGAGGCCTATTTACTAGTAGAAACAGATTCTGCCAAAGACCTTGCCAGAAATCTTCAAGAAAAAGTCTTAGAAAAAACTGGCATTGGAATCTCCATCGGCATTTCTTACAACAAGTTTCTAGCAAAGCTTGCAAGCGATTGGAAAAAACCTCATGGGATAACTCAAATTAGAAAAGAAGATCTAAAGTATTTCTTACCAGATATTCCTGTAAAAAAGGTCCACGGTATAGGCAAGAAAACTAACGAGAGATTAAATAAAATAGGAATCTACAAGGTAGAAGACCTCCTTAAGCTCGACTATGAGTTTCTGATTGATAATTTTGGCAAGCAAGGAGCCTATATCTACCATGTAATAAGGGGAGTTGACGAAAGGAAGATCAACCCTTCTAGGGTTAGAAAAAGTATAGGAAAGGAAAGGACCTTTGCTCAAAACACTAATGATATGGCAATTCTATCTTCCTATCTAAAAAACTTATCTGAACTTATAGAAGATGAAATGGATATCAAAAATATCCAAGGAAAAACCGTAAACTTGAAAATAAAAGATTCCAAATTCAAAAATCATACTAGGGCAATCACCCTCCAAGAGCCAATTTATAGGGCAAGGGATATCTACAATGAAGCCTACAATCTCTTAAAAGACCTACATAAGGGTGAGATGCTTAGGCTAATCGGCATATCCTTATCAAATCTTCAGGAAAGAAAACTAAACCAATTAAGTTTCTTTGACTGACAAGAAGACCCCAAATCCTAATTCTGGAATTTGGGGTCTCGTTATTCTAAAATAATTTATTTTTCTTCTTCTTTTTTATCTTCTTCCTTAATTTCTTCTTCATCATCTTGGTCTTGGATTATACTTTTTCTAACTTCTGCATCGATTTGAGCCATTAGTTCTGGATTTTCTTCCAAGAAATCTTTGACATTTTCCCTACCTTGGCCGAGCTTTTCGTCTTTGTAGGAGAACCAAGATCCAGCTTTATCGACTATGTCCATATCTACAGCAGTATCTAGTAATACTCCAGATTTTGAAATCCCCTTACCATACATGATGTCAAACTCTACTACCTTGAATGGAGGAGCTACCTTGTTTTTGACAACCTTAACCCTAGTTCTTGATCCTATAGAATTATCTCCTTGGGTTATTGTCTTTATCCTTCTAATATCAAGTCTTACAGATGAGTAGAACTTAAGGGCACGACCACCTGGAGTTGTCTCAGGAGATCCAAACATAACGCCGACTTTTTCTCTTAGTTGGTTGATAAAGATTACTGTTGTGTTAGATTTTGCTATAACACCAGTAAGCCTTCTTAGGGCTTGACTCATTAGTCTTGCTTGAAGACCAACGTGGCTATCTCCCATTTCGCCTTCAATTTCTGCTCTAGGAACAAGGGCTGCTACTGAGTCGATTACGATTAGATCAACCGCTCCACTTCTTACTAGACTTTCTGCTATATCAAGTCCTTGCTCTCCAGTATCTGGTTGGGATAGTATTAGGTTATCTATATCAACTCCCAAGTTTTCTGCATACTCAGCATCTAGGGCGTGCTCTGCATCTATGAAGGCACAGGTCTGATCTTGTTTTTGATCTTCTGCTACTATATGAAGGGCAAGGGTTGTCTTACCAGATGATTCAGGACCGAAGATTTCAACTACTCTTCCTCTAGGAATTCCACCAATACCTAAAGCTATATCGAGGTTGACTGCACCTGTTGGGATAGCAGATACTGAAACTCTAGGAGCTTCGCCCATCTTCATTATGGCTCCCTTACCGTATTTTTTCTCTATATTTTTAAAAGCCTGGTCTAAGGCTTTTTGCTTATCTTTATCCATAAACTCTCCTCTACTATTTATATAATCTGTACAATATTCTACTATTATTATATCATTTTATTAATTTTCTTAAAGCATATACAAAAGAAAGAAGCTTTCGCAAAAAATATCCTCTCAATCACAGACTTGTAGGTCAAAGTTCTTTAACTCTTAAGTCAATGATAGGGATCTTATTTGCAAAAGCTAATTATTTTAATATTATTCTATTTTTCCTAATATTATTTTATATATTTTCCAAGTCCAAGACCTTTTTATTCTTAACTATATAGTCCACTCCTGATATTACAGTAAGGGCTACTGCTATATAGAAAACAAAGATTCCAGCTTTGTTTAGGCTAGGTACATTTAGTAAAAGCATCACGAGAGAAATCATTTGGCTTGTAGTCTTAGCCTTACCCCACATGCTTGCTGCTATTGTGATTCCAGAATCTGCTGCAAGAGTTCTAAATCCTGTGATGATAAGCTCTCTTGAGATAATTATTATAACAGGCCAAGCTGGAATTGTATTATCTTCTACCAATACCAAGAAGGCCGCCATGGTTAGGACCTTATCTACCAAGGGATCGGTAAACTTACCAAAGTTTGTTATCATATTTCTGCTTCTTGCTATGTGACCGTCGACTGCATCTGTAAGACTTGCTATGATAAAGACAATAGCTGCTATATTCATATCCCTTCCACTTATCATAAAGATTATCACAAAAACTGGGATTAAAAATAGTCTTACAAGGGTTATTTTGTTAGCTAAATTCATTTTCTTCTCCTTCTAAATAGGACCTATCTACTAAGACCTTTCTTGGCTTGGATCCTTCATATCCTCCGACTACTCCTCTTTGTTCCAACTGGTCGATTATCCTTCCAGCTCTGGCGTAGCCTATCTTAAGCTTTCTTTGAAGCATGGATACAGAGGCTGTATTTTCGTTGATTATAACCTTGATAGCCTCATCAATTAGCTCATCCTCATCGTCTGAACCTTCTGTTGGACTTTCGACGTTTTCTTCTACCTTTTCTATAGCTTCCTCGTCGTAATTGGTCTCGTTTCCTTCCTTGATTTCCCTTACAACGCTTATTACCTCATCATCTGAGACAAAGGCTCCCTGAATCCTGGTTGGTCTCATAGAATCACTTGAGGCATAGAGCATATCTCCCTTACCTAGAAGCTTTTCAGCTCCTTGGGCATCAAGGATTGTTCTAGAATCTATTTGGCTTGTAACTGCAAAGGAAATCCTAGAAGGGATATTTGCCTTGATTGTTCCTGTGATGACATCGACCGTTGGTCTTTGGGTCGCAATTATCAAGTGAATACCACAGGCTCTCGATTTTTGAGCAAGCCTTGTTATATAATCTTCGACCTCTGCTCCTACCGTCATCATCAAATCTGCAAGCTCGTCTATTATAATTACTATATATGGAAGATTTTCCATAGAGTCGTCCGATTCTTGGGCCTTCTTATATCCAACTATATCTCTAACGTGATTTTTCTCAAATAATTTATATCTCTTTTCCATCTCGCTTATGGCCCAAAAAAGAGAAGATGAAGCCTTCTTAGGATCAGTAATTACTGGCATGATTAGATGTGGGATGCCATTGTATATAGAAAGCTCCACTACCTTAGGATCTACTAGGAGAAGTTTTACATCATTTGGTGAATGCTTATATAGAATTGACATGATTATGGTGTTGATACAAACTGACTTACCAGATCCTGTCGCTCCAGATACCAATAGATGGGGCATCTTCTCAATAGCAGAGACCTCCACATCTCCTGATATGGACTTACCCATAGCGAATGGAATCGTGTATTTGGACTTGACGAAGTTTTCTGAAGATAAGATTTCCTTAAGTCCAACGACTTCCTTCTTCTCATTAGGAACTTCGATTCCAACATGGCTTTTGCCAGGGATTGGAGCGAGTATTCTTATCCCACTTGTAGCAAGGGCAAGGGCTAGATCATCAGATAAGTTTACAATTTTACTAACCTTAACTCCCCTCTGAGGTTTTAGCTCATAGCAAGTTACTGTAGGACCTACGTCAATTTGTACGACCTTACCATCTATGCCAAATGAGTCCAAAGTTTCTTCTATAGCTACTGCTCGAGCTCTGATTTCTCTATCATCAACTCCTCCATCTTCGTTCCTATCTTCCAAAAGATCGATGGATGGATAGGTATAATCTCCGAATTCTCTTCTGAAACTTTCATTGAAATCGGACATTTCAACTTGACGAGACTTGTAATTGTTTACCTTGGCATCTCCTAGGCTATCTAAGTCGAAGTTTTTGACAGGTTTTCTCTTAACTTCTCCCTCTTTTACAATCTCTTTCTCCTTTACATTAATTGGAGATTCTTTTGGAAGAGATTGTCTTTCTTCTAAATCATCTTCTCTCGC
>QWCQ01001175.1_pt1 | contig 10716 bp, 8 predicted proteins | sample 1972701 | NCBI WGS metagenome assembly QWCQ01 (sample SAMN09866704, study PRJNA288562) | Human gut metagenome isolate pre4_stool, whole genome shotgun sequencing...
TCCAATGTGTGTAAGCTCTTGGAAAAACAACTGGGCAGAATTATCGACATATTTTAAATATCCAGAAGGAATAAGAAAACTGATATATACAACAAATGCTATGGAAAACTTCAATAGGCAACTAAGAAAAGTGAGCAAAAATAAAACCATATTTCCAAATGACTATGCTCTACAAAAAAGCTTGTATCTAGCAATGGTAGATGCCTCAAGTAAGTGGACATATAGAATACGAGGCTGGGATCAAATCTTATCCCAATTATCAATATTTTTTGAAGTGTGGTTTTAATTAAGATAAAAATTTAGTATGAAATCGGCTGCAAATTTTCATGAAAATTTGACAGTTTATTAAAGTTGTGTACAATTAAAAAAAGCTCCATTCCTATAGGAATGGACAAATATTGATACATAAAAAATGTATCAACCCTTACCCTTATATCAGGATTTAGGTTGATACACAAAATTATTTACAGACCCGCAAAAACGGCTATGAGCATTAAACTCATAGCCTTTCTGCTTGCCACCTAAAGACTATCTAAATCAGTTTTCTAAAATCCCTAATTCAATGAGCCTTTTGGCTACTTTTTATTATTGTGTATTTTATTTTGCATATTCAGAAGCATTTTTCCCTGCTATTCTACCATATACTGTTATATCTGCTATAGCTGCTGATCCAAGTCTGTTTGAACCATGAATACCACCTGTTACTTCTCCTGCTGCATACAAACCTTCGATCCATTTATCATCTTTTGTTAATACTTCGGCATCTGTATTTATTTTTAAACCACCCATAGTATGGTGAACTGCTGGTGCTGCTTTTAACATATAGTATGGTCCTTGATCTATTGTCCATCCTAGCATTCTTAGATTAAAGTCTGGATCTTTTTCTTTTTTAGAATTTTCATTAAATGTTTCTACAGTTTTTAATAGCTGATCTTTGTCTATATCAAAATGATCTGCAAGCTCTTCTATAGTATCAGCTTTGTATAAATTTCCTTTATCAAATTCTTCTTTAGCTTCTTCAGGATTTGATTTCATAGTACCTGTTTCTTCGTTTGATTTTTCATCCCATATTAAGTATCCAACATGGTCTGTTTGATCTTTAATTGCTAGAGAAATTTCACGTCTTGTTGCAAGTTCTTCAACGAATCTATCTCCTTGCTTATTAACTAAGAGTGCTCCACCAACTAATCTTGTATCACCAGTATAAAGAATTCTACCAGTATCTACATCACAGATTGGGTAAAGTTGAATTTGGTCCATATCAACTGTATCTGCACCAAGTTTTTCTGCCATAAGTATACCATCGCCTGTTGCTCCTGGAGCATTAGTTGATTTTACGTGTTCATCAATTTCATGATCGTATTCGTAGGTCATTTCTTCATTTGCACCAAATCCCCCTGTTGCAAGTACAACTGATTTTGCATTTACTGTTAGGTTTTCATTAGGTGTTTCAGCTTTTACGCCTGCTACTTTGTCATCTTTAGTTAAAATTTCTTTTACATCTGCATCTGTGATAACATCTATTCCCAATTCTTCACATTTTTTTGTATAGTTTTTAATTAACTCATTTCCTGAGTGATCTGCTGGTATAAGTGACCTTTTTACAGAGTGGCCACCAAAGAACATTAAGTTATCTAGCCATTTTACTCCGATGTCATCTCTTAACCAGTAAGCATCTTCTGTTGCATGGTCTGCTAGAACATCGATTAGTTCTGGGTTTCCACCTGCTTCTTTAACATCTTTGGCAAATAATTCTTTGCTATCTTCTATACCTTCTTTTTCTTGAAGTTCATTAGCTGGAGCTGCCATTTCTCCACCAGAAATTAATGTATTACCACCAACTTGTGGCATCTTTTCTAGTAAAACTACATCTGCTCCATTTTCTTTTGCTGTAACTGCAGCTGCAAATCCAGCTCCACCACCACCTACAACTACTACATCAACATCTTTTGTAGCATCTTTTCTTTCTTTATCAGCACTTGTAAAGTCTTCTTGGTAGTTTTCTATGTCATTACCACTAGCTTTTATGGCTTCTGATACTGCTTCTAAAATAGCTGTTGATGAGAAAGTAGCTCCTGAAACAGAATCGATATTTACTGATTGATTTTCAACAATTTGTGGAAGCATTTTGTCGATTGCTGCGGCTCCAAGACCTTCCGTTTCCTCATGATCTACCTTGATGTCTTTTATTTTATCTCCATCAAAGCTAACATGAGCAATTACATCACCATTATAACCCTTTGCTTTTCCTTCAAAAGCGTTTTCATCAGTCTCTTGCTTTTCTTTTTCTTCTACCTTTTCATTTTCATCAGTAGCTTGTTCACTTACTGTTGTTTCAGTAGATGTATCTTCTTTATCTTGGCCTGTATTATCAGCTCCACAGGCAGAGAAGATTAGTGACATTGATAATATGTAAGGTAAAATTTTATATTTTTTCATAACTCCTCCATTCAAAATTTTACTTGTGCAAATATATTATCAAAGAAAAACGTTTTATGCAATGTGCTAAAGTAAATAATTATTAAAGATAGATAATATTTAACAAATAAAAAATCACAGCTGGCTGCGATTAGTAATTAACTATAAGCTTATCTTATATGAAGTTTTAATATTTTACAATATAATTTTAAAAATGATAGATTTAGCCTTAACTTTACGAATATATAGGTACAGGAGGATATATGGATGATAAGAAAATAATATCTGGAATTAAAAATAAAAAAGAGCCTTACCTAAGCGAATTTATAAATAAGTATGGTGGCGTTCTTAAGGCAAGCATTGTAAAAACTATAGGAAATAGAGATGACCTTGTAATAGAAATACTGAATGATACTCTACTTGCTATTTGGGATAATATAGATTATTTTGATGAAAATAGATCTTCTTTTAAAAACTGGTGTGCTGGTGTTGCTAAATATAAGGCAATTGATGCTATCAGAAAGGAAAATCGCCACGAAAGTATTGATCTTGATAAAGTTAAAAATAATATTAGCATAGAAGAAGATTTTTCAATTGATGAAAGTGGAGAAATATTAAGTCTTTTAAACCCTGAAGATAGAGATATCTTTAAAAAATTATTTATAGAAGGCTATAGCTATGATGATCTATCAAATATAACAGAAATCCCCAAAGATAGACTTTACAATAAGGTTTCAAGATCAAAAAAGAAACTAAAATTACAACTAGGAGGTAAATATGACTAGTATATACGATAAGATAAATGATATAGATTTTGATACAGATAGCATAGAATTAAATGATATTGAAAAAGAAAAAATGTTTAGAAGTGCAAAATCTTATGCAAAAAAAACTAATAAAAGTAAATTTGTAGCAAGTGCTGCAGCAGCTCTACTTATAGCGGGCCTTATGACACCACAAGTAAGAGCAGAAGTTTTAAAATTTACAACTGATATTAAAGTTTCAATGATGGATGCCTTTGGCGCAAGCCCTGATTCTTATAAATATACAACTGAACTTGACGAATCCGTAAAAGTTGGAAATGATTGTTTTGTAATAGAAAATATAGCCTTTGAAGATAATAAAGCATTTATAAATACCCTTAGAGATAGTGATGGATCTATTGAAAGTCAACTTCCAGAAAATGAAGCTAGTATTTATAAAATTGTTGTAGATGGAGTATCATACAAGGCTTTGGGAAGTTCTGGAAATTCTGGCCTTTTAGAAGATGGAAAAACAATATCCGAAGTTAGTATGATAGATTTTGATAAAGAATTTCCAACTCTTGATAATGCTGATGTTGAACTTTATTATACTAATGGTAATTCAACTGAAATAATATCAACCAAAGCTAGTACAAATACAGTTAATGAAGAAAATGTAATCTTTGCAAAAGATCAAAAATTAAAAAATGGATCAGTGATTTCTCTAATGAAGTTAAATCCAATTACTATGACTGCTATTATTAAAAATCTTGAACCGGACTATTATTATCAAATCGAGGGAAGCAATAATGAAGGAAAAACTTTCTTACTTGATGATAGAATAGGTGATAATGGTGAAGTAACTTTTATTTACAACAAAGATTTTTCAGATATGACTTTAGATGAAATAAAAGATGCAGAAGAAATAAACTTTGTTCTTAAAAAAGGAAAAAACAAGATAGACAACGAATCTGGCAAAGAAGAATATAGAACTATAGAAAAATTTACCTACAAAAAATAATAAATATAAATACTAAAAACCGGTCTAGTGCCGGTTTTTTTTAAATTAATTATTTACTATGACATCTACCTGTTCATGAATAACTGATAAGTTGTGTTTATTTTCTGATGAATAAGCAAATATTAGACCTTCATCATCTATATTTAATTTGCTTTTTATAGCTTTAATATGCTTTGATAGTTGATTTTTAGAAATTTTATCATATTTAGTAGCTATTACAAATCCTGTAAAACCTGATTCTAGTATCCATTCATACATTTGTAGGTCCAATTGAGTTGGCTCGTGACGAATGTCTACTAAAAGAAAAACTTCTTTTAAGTTTTCTCTTTGGTGGAGATATTCATTAATAAGCTTGTCCCATTTTGCTTTTTCCGTTTTTGAAACTTTAGCATAGCCATAGCCTGGTAAGTCTACTAATCTAAATTTATTATCTATATTATAAAAATTTATAGTACGAGTTTTGCCTGGTTTGGAGGAAGTTTTAGCCAAATTTTTTCTTCCTAAAAAAGCATTTATAAAAGAGGACTTGCCTACATTTGAACGTCCTACAAAGGCTATTTCTTCTATGCATTCTTTTGGCCACTGAGATTTAAAACCTGCAACTTGTTCTAATTCGATTTTGTTAAATTTCATATTAAAGCCTTATCTATTACTTCAGAAACATTTGTTACTTCTATAAAGTTAATCTTTTCTCTAATTTCTTTTGGTATATCTTCTGTATCTCTTTTATTTTCTTTTGGGATAATGACATTATGGATGCCATAAGTATAAGCTGCTAGGGCTTTTTCTTTTAATCCACCGATTGGCAATACATCTCCAGTTATAGTGACTTCTCCTGTCATAGCAATATCATTTCTAACTTTTTTGCCAGTTAGAGATGAAACCATAGCCGTTGTCATAGTAATGCCTGCTGAAGGACCATCTTTTGGTGTTGCTCCTTCTGGAACATGGACATGAATGTCTTTATTATCATAAAATTTGCCGCGAATGCCAAGTTCTTTTGCATTTGATCTAATGTATGTCATCGCAGCTTGGCCAGATTCTTTCATAACATCTCCAAGGGAACCGGTAAATTCGACATTGCCCTTGCCTTCCATAACATTTGCTTCTATAGTAAGCATAGTACCACCTACAGAAGTCCATGCAAGACCATTTGCCACGCCAATTTTATCTTTTCTTGAGATATGATCTTCGAAAAATCTTTCCTTGCCCAAATACTTAGTGTAATTTGACATAGTTACTCTTACTTGGTCTTTGCCCTCTAGGATTTCTTTTACAGCTCGTCTGCAAATTTTTGCTATAAGCCTTTCTAACTCACGCACACCAGCTTCTCTGGTGTAATTTTTTATAATAATATCTAGAACATTATCGGAAATTGTAAGTTCATCTTCATTTAATCCGTTATTCTTCATTTCTTTAGAAACTAAATATTTTTTTCCAATATTTAATTTTTCACTATTGGTATAGCCTGAAATTTCTATGATCTCTAGCCTATCATAAAGAGCATCTGGTATTTCGTTTGGATCATTTGCCGTTGTTATAAAAAATACATCTGATAAATCAAAAGGTATATCCACATACCTATCTATAAATTTATCATTTTGCTCTGGATCTAGGACTTCTAGTAAGGCTGATGATGGGTCTCCTCTAAAATCAGAGCCTAATTTATCAATCTCATCTAATAAAAATACTGGATTTTTTACACCAACTCGGTTTATACTTGAAAGTAATCTACCTGCCATAGCTCCCACATAAGTTCTTCTATGACCACGTATTTCACTCTCATCAGTTACTCCACCTAATCGCATAGTGACAAATTCACGGTCTAGAGCTCTTGCAATGGATTTTGCAATGGATGTCTTGCCTACTCCTGGAGGTCCAACTAGACAAAGTACTGTGCCTTGATTATTGTTATTTTTTATTCTAACTGCTATAGATTCTAAGATTCTATCTTTAACTTCCTTAAGTCCATAGTGATCCTCATCTAATATTCTTTCAGCACGTTTTATATCTAAAATATCTTTTGTTTTTTCTTCCCAAGGAAGGTTTACTGCAAAATCTAAATATGCACTTATTACTCCATAGTCAGGACTCATTTCAGGTATAGCTTCTAGCCTTTGAGCATCTTTAAGTAAAGATTTCTTACTATCTTCTGCTATATTTAATTTATTTATTTTATCAATTAATTCAGCTGCTTGACTTTCATATTCACCTGTTGCTTCATTTAATTCTCGGCGAATAGCTTCTATTTTTTCTCTCAAATAGTATTCTTTTTGAGATTGATTTATATTTTCTTGGACATCTTGCTCAATTTCCATACTTAAATTTTTTAGTTCTATTTCTTTTACTAATATAGTATGAAGTAGGGATAGTCTTTTTTCTGTATCAAGTTCTTTCAAAAGAGCATAGTACTCCTCAGCTTTTAAATCTAGGTGATAGATGATAATATCAGCTAATCTTTGAAGATTATATACTTCTCCTATTGAGGATATAGATTCATCAAAATTTGAACCATCAAGGTCTATATATGCTTTAAAATCATCTAAGATCATTTTTCTTAGAGCTTCTTTTCTATTTGTTTCATCTTCATTTTCTTGTATATATTCATATTCTTCTACAACAGCTTTATAGAATCCTTCACCTAATTTTATTTCTTTTATTTTTGCAATTGATTTTGCTTGTACATACACTCTTATATCCCCATTTGTAAGGCTAAATGACTCTTTGATACTTACAACCATTCCATAGTCATAAAGAGCGTCAGAGCTTGGATTTTCATCGAATACATTTTTTTGATTTACCAAAAAAACTTCTTTATTTTTTATATTTGCATCATCAATAGCATTTTTGGATATAGGTCTAGCACAATCAAAATTTATAATTGTATTTGGATATGCCCAGAGTCCCCTAAGGGGTACGAGTGGATATTCGTTTGTGCTTACTTCATAAACATCTGCCATTATTAACTCCCGTTTAAAAAAGGGAATGGCTAGCCACTCCCTTATCTTTTCTTGTATTTTAGTTTTGAGTGATCCTTAATAGAATCTTTAGTAACAACTACTTCTTTTATATCTGTTTTTGATGGGATTTCATACATTACATCAAGTAGTAAATCCTCTAATATTGTCCTAAGTCCTCGTGCTCCAGTTTTTTGATCAATTGCTTTTTGTGCAATTTCATGTAAAGCTTCATCATCAAATGAAAGTTTTACATTATCCAATTCAAATAATTTTTGATATTGTTTAATCAATGAGTTTTTAGGTTCTTTTAAGATACGAATTAGAGCATCTTCATCTAGGCTATCTAATGTTACTATAATAGGTACCCTACCTATAAATTCTGGTATAAGACCAAATTTTAGTAAATCTTCAGTGTTTACATCTTTAAGATTTGCCTTATGATTAGCTGCAACGAGTTCTGCACCAAAACCTATAGTTTTTTGAGCTTGTCTACGATTTATTATATCTTCGATGCCGTCAAAAGCACCACCTAGGATAAATAAAATATTGCTAGTATCAACTTGGATATATTCTTGGCTTGGGTGTTTTCTACCACCTTGTGGTGGTACATTTGCCTCAGTTCCTTCAATTAATTTTAAAAGAGCTTGTTGGACACCTTCACCAGATACATCTCTTGTAATGGAAGGATTTTCACTTTTTCTTGTAATTTTATCAATTTCATCTACATAGATTATTCCATGCTCAGCAGCCTGTATATCATAATCTGCGGCTTGGATTAATTTTAAAATAATATTTTCAACATCTTCACCAACATAACCTGCTTCTGTAAGACTAGTTGCATCTGCAATTGCAAACGGAACATTAAGCTTACGAGCAAGAGTTTGAGCTAAAAGTGTTTTTCCTGAACCTGTAGGACCTAGTAAGAGTATATTTGATTTATTAAGTTCAACATCATCTAGGTCTTCATTGTTTGCATTTATCCTCTTGTAATGGTTATAAACTGCAACCGCTAGGGTCTTTTTAGCTTCATCTTGACCAATTACATATTCATTTAAAAAATCATTTATTTCTGAAGGTGTAGATAAGATTACATCTCCATTCTCATCAAAGTAGTTTTCATCAAATTTTACTTCTGCATTTATTATTTCGCTGCAAAGATTTACACATTCATTACAAATATAAGCATTTGGTCCTGCAATGATACGTTCTACTTGAGAACTATCTTTACCACAAAACGAGCATTTTACATCTTCTTCTTCGAAGTTTGCCATTTATTTCCTACTTACTTTCAATAACTTGATCTATTAAGCCATATTCTAACGCTTCTTGGGCTGTCATGGCAAAGTCGCGATCGGTATCTTTTTCAATTTTCTCTAGGTCTTGACCTGTATTATCAGCTAAGATATGGTTAAGCCTATCTTTTATTTTTAAGATTTGTTCAGCTTGGATTACTATATCAGATGCTTGACCTTGAGCTCCACCGCTTGGTTGGTGGATCATAATATTTGAATTTGGTAAGGAAAATCTTTTTCCTTTTGTACCTGAAGATAGTAAAACTGCACCCATACTTGCTGCTTGGCCGATACAAATTGTAGATACATCTGGTTTGATATAATTCATCGTATCGAATATAGCAAGACCGCTTGTAACAACTCCACCTGGAGAGTTAATATAAAATTGAATATCTTTATCTGGGTCTTCGCTTTCTAAGAAAAGTAGCTGAGCAATGATTATATCACTCATTTGGTCATTTACTTCCCCAGATAGGAAGATAATTCTATCTTTTAAAAGTCTAGAATATATATCATAGGCTCTTTCGCCTTTATTTGTTGATTCTACTACAGTTGGTACTAAGTAATTACTTGTTTGCATATTATCTCCTTATTTTTGTAAGGATGATATCTTAGTTTTCTTCACTTTCTTCTTTAGAATCTTCGCTGTGGTCGCCTTCATCACCAATTGCTTTGTGATAGTCTTCATGTGGTAGAGCTTTTGCATTTTCTACTAAAAGTTCTACAGCTTTACGACGTTTAATGTTTTCTTTAATTGTATCTTCTGATACATTTTTTCTAAAGATTTCTTTGAATTTTTCGATATCATCTACACCATACATTTTTGCTGATTCATTGATTTCTTCTTCAATTTCATCATCTGTAACATCGAAACCTTCTTTTAGAGCTAATTCGTCAATTACTAGATTTGCTTTTACACGTTCTTCTGCTTGAGCTCTGTATTGTTCTCTAACTTGATTGATATCCATTTGTGTCATTTCGATATATTGAGAAAGACCTATACCCATTTGTTGTAATCTTTGGTCTAGGTTTTGCATTTCAACATCGATTTCTTGATTTACTAGGGATTCTGGTGCTGAAACTTCACTTGCTTTTACTAAGGCTTCTACTGCTTGGTTTTGTTTCGTATTTGTTGCAAAGTTTTCTTTATCATCTTTTAATTTTTCTCTTAAATCAGCTTTTAGTTCATCAAGAGTTTCAAATTCTGAGATGTCCATAGCAAATTCATCATCTAATTCTGGTAGTTCTTTTGTAGTTACAGAATTAATTTCTACTTCGAATTTTGCATCTTTGCCTTGGAATTCTTTTGCTTGGTAATCTTCAGGGAAAGTTACATTTACATCAAATTTATCTCCAGCTTTGTGTCCTGCAACTTGTTCTTCAAAGCCTTGGATAAATGTGTTTGATCCTAATTCTAAATCATAATCTTCAGCTTTTCCGCCTTCGAATCTTTCTCCATCAAGATAACCATCAAAGTCTATATTTACTGTATCACCCATTTTTGCTTCGCCATCTTCTACTGGGATTAGTCTAGCATTTTCTTCTTGTTGACGAGCAAGTTCTGCATCGATATCTTCATCTGTTACTTCTGATGGGATATCTTCGATGATTAATTCGCTGTAATCACCTAAAGTTGGGTGTGGTTTTGTTTCTACTTCTACTTTGAAAGTAATGTCCTTACCAGCTTCTATATCATCAAGATCAACTGATGGTTGGTCTATTGGTTCAAGGTCAAGTTCTTCTACTGCTGCTTCATAAGGTTCAGGGAAAACTATTTGGATAGCTTCATCGTAGAAAATTTCTGGACCATACATTTTTTCTAGGACTTTTCTTGGAACATGTCCTGCTCTAAATCCATCAAGTCTATATCTTTTTTTATTTCTGTTATATACTGTATTTACAGCTTTTGCAAATTCATCATATTTTACGTCAAATTCAAATTTTGCAATATTATTTTCATGAGATTTTAATTCTGTCATTTCTTCCTCCTGCTTATATAGCTACTCATTTGTTTAATATACTACATGTAAGTCTATCAATCAACATTTAAAATGTTAGATTTAATGTAATTTATAATCTCTTTCTTATCATTATTTAATTTTTCTTCATAGACTAAATTTTCTATGATTTTTAATGTTTGACCAAGCTCTTTTCCTTCTTTAAATCCCATTTTTTTTAAATCATTGCCATTTATTTTTATCTGGCTTTTATTAGTTGGCACATTATCATTTTTGATTTCTTCTAATAGTTTTATACCTAAATCTATATTTGAATCGTCAGCA
>QWCQ01001293.1_pt1 | contig 10709 bp, 4 predicted proteins | sample 1972701 | NCBI WGS metagenome assembly QWCQ01 (sample SAMN09866704, study PRJNA288562) | Human gut metagenome isolate pre4_stool, whole genome shotgun sequencing...
CCATGTTCAGCGTCGGCGGTTCGTTCGGCGGCGGAGAAAACATGGTGAACGCGGGCGTTTCCGTAAAACTCGGACAGGGCAACAACGTCACGACCTCCAGAGTTGCCATGGCGCGCGAAATCAGCGACCTGAAGATCAAGAATGAAAAAATGCAAGAGGAAAATAAAGAAATGAGGAATGAAATCGAAACTTTGAAAGAGCAAATGCAAAAGCTCATGGCAAGACAATAAGCGCGGTGAAAAAGGAAGGAATCCGGTAACGGGATCCTTCCTTTTTATTTTTTTATTTTGGATCGGCAAAAACGGGCATCTATTGTCACAAGGCGGATCCCTCAAATTCTGTCAGCGCTTAGAATGCATGCTCACCTACCAATGCATTAAAATCATACATTACATGCGAAATTTATATAGAGATAGGGGGGGGTAATTAACCTGTAATACATTTATAATACAAATAGATTTGTATATAGAGTCATAATTATATGTCAAGATTATATGTCAAGATCGCAAAGAGGTATGCCGGATTTGGCAGATGGTGGAAATAGTCACAAGTTCCAAGCAAGCGCAAGTTTTTCTGAAAGGAAGTGCTTACTCCAAGACGATAAAGTATGCAAGAAAGCATATCGGGAAATCCCCGAGAAGGTTTATTTTCTATCGGACAAAATGGTAATTCGTAAAGCATGCAGAAAAGCAAAGGAGAAAAACATGAACAAAATCTACAAACTTGTCTGGAGTAAAGTAAAGGGCGCTTGGGTAGTGACATCTGAAATCGCGAAAGGCCATGGGAAATCGGTCGCAAGTCGGCAAAGAAAATCCATCGCGGCAGCGATGGCGGTTCTTGCGTTGGGTTTCATCCCCGGCGCGGCATACGCGGCGCCTGACGGAGTGAAGACCTTTGTCGAACCGGGCAACCAGAATATCAAAATCGGCAATGGTATTTCGTTACCGAATGATAACGGCAAAAACGGGGCTGTCGCCATTGGCGATCATGTGAAAATTGATGATTATGTCATGCAGGAAGGCAGTATTGCCATCGGCAAGAACGCCTTTGTCGAAAATATGTATGGCAATCAGGAAAAAAATTTCAAATTTAACCAGCAAGATATCACAAAGTGGGCGAGCAGCATCGCTATCGGGCAGAATGCGTACGCCCGCTCCGGAAGCACCATGATCGGCGACCATAAATACATCGGAAAACTGGGAGATACGGAAGTCGACGGCTCCAATGTGCTAAACGTAAAATCCAAAAACGTCAATATTAATGCTACGACAATCGGCGCGAACAGCTATAATCAGGGCGCGTTTTCTTCCGTCCTCGGGACGTATTCGATTATTTCCGGAAAATACAATGGCAGTAAGTGGTCATCCTATGGTACGCAAAATATGGGCGCCAGTATTGTAGGCTCGCTCAACAGTATCGAATCTGCCGGTTCATCATCCAATTTATCCGGGATCGCTAACAGTGTGGTGGGTGTTGCCAACAGAACGAATAACGCGAATGGCGCGCTGATTTTTGGCGCCGGGAATGAAATTGAAAATTCGATAGGCGCGCTTTCCGGAATTGCGGGCGGTGGAGCTTCCGCCAAGGATTTCGCGGATACGCTTCGCAAGACCGTAAAATCTTCCAATGGCGGTGGCGCCGTTCTTGCCATCGGCGGGGGAAATAAAGCGAATTATGCCAAGGCCTCCCAGCTGATGGGCGTCAATAATACGCTGACCGGCGCGGAAAATGCCGCAAGTGATTACAATCTTCTTAACGGCTTTAAAAATGTGGGCACAAACATCAGTCATGTATCTGTGATCGGCTCGGAAAACCAAGTCACCGATACGAAGAATGCGCTCGTTTTCGGTGATAAGAGAAAATTAACGAAAGCTAACGGCAGCATCGTCCTCGGGGTTTCCGATACCGTTAAAGAAATCAAAGTAGAAGATGTCACAGTGATCGGACACAATGCCCTCGCGACGGGTACAAACGCCGTTGCGATCGGCCGAGGGGCGAAAGCCGATTCGTCAAGCACCGTGGCGATCGGCGACGATGCCAGGGTAGCATCGAACACAGCTTTGTCCGGCGGCGTGGCGATTGGCAAGAGCGCGTATGTTCTCAATGGTGTCGGAAGACAGGAAAAATACTTGGGTTTTGGCACAACGAACGATCCGCAACGGTCCGCGACAGGAGTCGCTATCGGCGCCAACTCTTATGCTCGCACGGGCAGTATCCAGATCGGCGCGCATACCTACTTGGGCAAGATGGGCGGCGCCGATATCACGGCCAAAACGAATGGGGAAGGCAACCACATCAACCAGACCACGGTGGGTACAAATACCTTTAATAAAGGTGTTTTCGGCACGATGATCGGCTCCTATTCCATCAGCACCGGCAACTTCACGGGCGCGGGCGGATTCAACAGCCTGAGCTATGGAGGACAAAACTTCGGCTCCACCATCGCCGGCTCTTTGAATACGATCCAGTCCAAGGGGCATAGCGGTTCGGCAGGCATTTCCAACAGCATTGTCGGCCTCGCCAATATGACGGAAAATACGAACGGTACTTTGATTTTCGGCGCGGGAAATAAAGTGACCAATTCGATCAAGAGCATTTCCGGACTTCCCAACGGCGTTACCAGCGGCGCGGCTACGCCGGACGAGTTGATCGAAAAACTCCGCAAAATGACCATTGACAATGAGTCCGGCGGCTCGACCATGGTGGTCGGCGGCGGCAATACCGCGGACTACACCATGGCGTCTCAGATTATGGGCGTCAATAATACTCTCACGGGAACCGAGGATAAGGTAAGCACCTATAACCTCGTGGATGGCTTCAAAAATAAAGCGGAAAATGTCACCCATGTCACCATGATCGGCTCGGATAATGAAGTCAAAGACACGACCGGCGCCGTTCTTCTCGGCGACAAGAGAAAACTGACGGGAGCGGATGGAAGCATCGTTCTCGGTTCGGCGGATGAAAGCGCGGAAACCAACGTCAAAGACGCCACCGTCATCGGACATAACGCCAACACCACCGTCGCGAGCGGCGTAGCTCTCGGGAGCGACTCCGTAGCGGATCGCGGCAAAGCGGACGCGGCAACCGTATATCTCAATGATAAAGAAGGTGTCAAAGAGACAGTAAAAGGCGATTTGGCGGCCGTTTCGGTAGGAAATGCCAATGCGACCCGTCAGATCACAGGCGTAGCCGCGGGTACGAAAGACACCGACGCGGTCAACGTCGCGCAGCTGAAAGCCGCCGCGAAAAATATTACTGACAGCATCACCGTTACCGACACTTACACGACCGGCGGTAGCTATGACGCGAAAGAGAAAAAGCTCAAATTCACGAACAGCGACCCCAGCAAAAACTATGAGGTCGATGTTTCCAAGATGATCAGTGATGTGGTCAATACGGATACGACCTATGAGCTGAAGGGCGAAGAAAATGACAACAACACGACCACGATTTCTCTTACGGACAGCAACGGCAAAAAACAGCAAGTAACCGTCGCGACCAAAGACACGAGAAACACCATCGTGGAAAGTGACACCGTAGCCGTTGAATCAAAAGCGCAAGAAGACGGCAGCAACGAATACAAGCTGAACGTCAAGACGGACGGCAAGATCGAGAAAGACAATAAAGGCATCGTCATGGGCGGCACCGTTTACAATGAAACCAGAATTGAAAACGACGGCAACTACATCAAAGCCGAAAACACGGCAAGTCAGAACCTGACCGTCTTGGACAAACAGGTAAACGTCAATGCGACCAACATCACGAACTTGAGCAACAGCGTACACAACATGGGTAACCGTGTTGACCGCGTCGGCGCGGGCGCGGCTGCTTTGGCCGCTCTCCATCCGCTGGACTTTGATCCGAATGACAAATGGGACTTCGCGGCCGGCTATGGCAACTACAACGGCGCGAACGCCGTCGCGATCGGCGCGTACTATCGTCCGAATGAAGACACCATGTTCAGCGTCGGCGGCTCGTTCGGTGGTGGTGAAAACATGGTGAACGCGGGCGTTTCCGTAAAACTCGGCCAGGGCAACCACGTATCGACATCCCGAGTCGCGATGGCGAAAGATATGCTGGATATGCAACAACGCATGGCTGAAATGGAAGCGCAGATGGCGAAGCTGCAAGGCTTCATCGGCACGCTGACAGGCGCGGATGCGCAAGCCGCCATGTTCCCGGACGTACCGGAAAATCATTGGGCCTATGAATATGTCAAAGGACTTTGTGAACAAGGCATTGTCGAAGGCTATCCGGACGGAACCTTTGCCGGAGATCGCAGCATGACGCGTTACGAAATTGCCGCAGTGCTCTACAGAGCACTGTCTAAGGGCGTAAGCCTCGATGCCCGCGCGGTCAAAGAATTCGCTCCCGAACTGGCGCGAATCCGCGTCGATGTCATCACGAAAGACAACGACGGACAACCGGTCATTGAACGAGTCCGCGTCAATGAAGAAAAGAAAGAAAAATAAATGGTATAAATCGGCATAGCCGACTGTGAAAATCCCCGAGGAAATAGAAGCCTTGGGGATCTTTCTATGAGGAAATGATAAGGCAAGAAATTTTTATTGAACTTTTGCATAGTATATCCTAAAAGGGCATTGCTGATTGAGAATTAAAGAACCGTAATGGAAGAGATAATCCTTTCGCATACAGAAAAGGTCACGGCGTGTACGCGTCGTGACCTTTTAGCGTGGGGAAATGTAGGTTTTTACGAAGCCTTGGCTCGGCAATGGAAGCCGCCGCCCGCTTATCGGCCATTGCCTTCGAAACAGACGGAAACCGCGCTCGAGGACGATAACAAAGCACCCAGCGTCAGCGCGAAAAATGTTCTCGCGGCGCGGATGCGTTTTTTCATTTTTCAAGACGAGTCATCTTCTCGTGGCACAAGAGATCGCCTTGACTTTGGTAAGAATAAGATTATATTTCCCTTGCTTTGTAAAATCCTCGTAAAGAACAATGAAAATTCTGTATAGCATACCATTTATTTTTGCCGGATTTACTGACATTTTTGCAGGAGATGCCTATAATCAGCGCATGACGATGACAAAACGGCCGCTTTATGGGGGAGAAGCGCACGGATACTTATGAGATACATGTATATTTGCTACAAATATACATATGATATATAATAAATTCGATATAAAAAATTATGGGTGAATTGTAAAGTTTTCGATTGTGAGCAATTGCTCATTTGGGGAGGTAAAAGATGAACAAGGTTTATAAGTTGATTTGGAGCAAGGTGAAAAATTGCTGGGTGGTCACCTCGGAGTTGGCGAACTCGCATGCGAAAAGCACTTCGGGCCGGGTCAAAGGCAGTATGCTCGCGGCATCCGTGCTGACGGTTCTTTTGGGGAGCGCGCTTTTCCCGATGGACGCGGTTTACGCCGCGGATCCCGTTGCTGACGGACAAACGCACTATGTTTCTGTCGGCGTGAAGCAAAGCGAGAAGATCAAAGTAAGAAAAAATGTATACGATGCCAATGGTCACCTTCTGCGTGTGGAAGAAGAAGAAGTCGAAATCGATCCGACTAAAAACTATAATCCTCCTGCGAATCCTTCGGTTAATTTCATCGGCATCGGCGCCGACCTCTCTCAATATAGGAACGGTTCTGTCGGCGTCGGATTTAAGTCGGGCGCCGCGGAATATGGAACCGCGTTGGGCACCAACGCGATAGCGGGCTCGCTTGGCGATGTCGCTATCGGTTGGAAAGCGTACACAAGCGGTTTTGTAGATAACGCAGGCAAATATACCGCCCCGAATAAAATCGCGATCGGTACGCAATCCACCGCGCTGGAAGAAAACGGCATTTCCATCGGCACGAAGAGCAAAACTGGGGACAAAGACGCAATCGCGATCGGTAATGAAGCGGAAACAGGGAACGCAGGCGGCGGGGCGAGCAATGACTCGATCGCTATCGGTAATAAGGCGAAGATCCAAGGACAACATAACGTTGCGATCGGTTCCGGCGTTACTGTGGGAGTAGGCGAGAAAGATAGCGCGAGCTCCTATGTAGTCGCTATTGGCAGTGACTCTCATGCTTACGATACAGACAGCATTGTCATTGGCGGCAACAGTGAAGTCCGCGAAAACGCCACCGTCATCGGTAACCGTTCCAAAGCCGGTATGGAATCGGTAGCGTTGGGCAGCGGCATTGAAGCGGGCGAATGGTCGATCGCTATCGGCTTGGAAAGTAAAGCGCATAATCATGCGATCGCCATGGGCTGGAATTCGGATGTATCCGGTGAATACGCCATCGGCATCGGCGAAGAGGCAAAATCTTTTTCGAATAAGTCCGTATCAATGGGCTACCGGGCGCATGCGTATGTAGGGGAATCTCTAGCTATCGGCAACAGCGCTCTTGTTGGGGGAGAAAGAATTACAGAAACTGCGTATAATGCGTTATCCGATGCGGAGAAGAAGAACTACATCCATGACAGCTACGGTGACTTCTATTTCAAAAAAGACAACAAGTCTTACTATAGCACGGCTGTCGGACCGCAAGCCAGAGCGTATGGCAAAAACGCGACGGCGCTGGGAAGGGCTAACGTAGGGTCGATCGGGGAAGGTAGAATGGCTGACGGCGGCACGGCGGTCGGCAGCGGAGCCAATGCGGCATATGAAAACGCTACGGCCCTCGGATATAGGTCGGTAGCCTATGCGAAAGACGCGGTCGTCCTCGGCGCGAACACCAGAGCGGATATCGAAGGCGGCGTGGCGTTGGGCAGTGAATCCACGGTTGGGAGATACGGAAGGACCGATGTCGACAATGCCGGTCGGTATGGCTATGACCCGTATGATGAGGGCAGAAAACAAGAATCGCCTACGTGGAAATCCACCAAAGCGGCTGTTTCTGTCGGTGATAGAGATAAAAATATTACCCGTCAAATTATTAACGTCGCCGCAGGTACGGAAAGTACCGACGCGGTGAACGTGGCGCAGCTGAAAAATCTTAAATCCAAACTGAATGATGATTTGACAGATGCAAAAGACGACTTAAACCGCAAAATCACCGCTAACGGAAATCGCATCACGAGTCTTTCCAATAAGGTGGACGGAAATACCTCCAGCATCAACTACTTGCAAAAACAGCATGACATAGACATCAAAAATATTCATGAATCGATAGAGGGACACACGACCCGTTTCGTTTCTGTTAACAGAGGAAACACTAATAAAACATCAGATAACTATCTCAATGACGGGGCGACAGAAATAGGTTCTATCGCGATCGGACACAATGCTCATGCGAACGGAAAACAGGCCGTTACTTTGGGTTACAATTCATTCACCAAAGGACAGGGCAGCGTCATCGTCGGTGAAACATCGAAACAAACCACCGGTGGAGACCCGGCAAAAAACGGACAATTTGGTCAAGGCATTATTGTCGGCAGTCAGAACGAAGTCTATGCGAAAAATGCGGATTTGGGTGGACGGGAAGACACGATTTTAGGAAGCAAGAATAATATTACAGAATCCCATGGCACATTTGTCCGCGGCGTAGGTAACTATGTGGCTGACGCGTATAACGATGAAGTCATGACCGCTGATGAAAAGAAACAACTGGAAGGCTATTTACGTGATAATGAGGGCGCGCCGGAAAGTCCGATCGGTCTCTTTGAAAAGGAAAGAAGCCATGTCACCGTCGACGGCGACGGCAACGCGGTAGCGGGCGCTATCTATACCCGTGTTTCCGGTGTGAGCAACGAGATTTCCAATTCGGACGGCAAACCGAGAGTATCCTACAATATTATTACGGGCAACAGAAACACCGTCAGCGACTCGAGTCATAACCTGATACTGGGCGACAACCACGAGTTGGAAAACGTGAACGGAAACATCATTATCGGCTCGCTGAAAACGAAAGCGAAAACGGAAGCATCGAACGTAACCGTCCTCGGTAATGATGCCAACGTCAGCGTGGAAGGCGGGGTCGCTTTGGGGACCGGCTCGGTAGCGGATACTGCCGCAGAAGTGGCCGGTTATGATCCTCTCACGGGAGAAGCATCCACAGCAACCGGACCGGCATGGAAATCCGGAAACGGCGCTGTATCTGTAGGCGCGGCGGATAAGACAAGACAGATCACCAACCTCGCCGCGGGCATGGCGGATACCGACGCGGTCAACGTCGCTCAGCTGAAAGCCATCAAACAGAAAATAGACAACGGCGCGATTCATTATTTCTCCGTCAACTCGCACGACAGCGAAAATCCTGACGGAACGAACTGGAAGAATGACGGAGCGAAGGGACTGGATGCGGTTGCCATTGGTTCATCTGCCAGTGCGGAGAGGGAATTTACTACCGCTGTAGGCGCTAAAACCGTTGCTGCCGGGAGAGGCGCGAATGCTTATGGCGGCGGCATCGCGGCCGGAGCAGGAACGGTGGCGATCGGACAGAATGCGGTAGCGGCTTTGAAATCGGGTATCACCCAAGAGGAATATGACGCGCTCAGTTCTTTCAAAAAAAGACTTTATATTTCTGACAACAATGGCTTGTATTACCAGTATCGGTATCAAAACGGGAAAATACAAAGAGACGAACAAAATTATAATGTAGCCATCGGTTCGGGAGCGGAAAGCTATGCGAACCAAACCGTTTCTTTGGGACATAATGCGAAATCGGATGTAGACGGCGGTGTCGCGTTAGGCGCGGAGTCTTCGGCGAACAGACAGGCCGGTGGCATCGGATACATTGCGACAGGAAGCAGCGCGACGTTTGAAGATGCATTGACGACCTTGAATCAAAAAGAAGACTATGATAAATGGACCGCGATTGTTGACGCCTCGAAAAAAGAATACGATGATTTGACCCGAAAATTTGACAGAGCCACGACAAAAGAAAATAAAGCCGAAGCGAAAGCGGCTCTTGATGCATGGAAGGAACAGCATGCGGATTTCGTAGAAGCTTTGGCGGCGAAAGAAAAGCTGGAAGCGACATGGAAAGGCACCAAAGGGGCCGTCAGTGTAGGTAAGGATGAAATCAATGAGGCCGGAAACAGAGTCATTGCAAGTCGCCAGATTACCAATGTGGCGGCAGGCACGGAAGACACCGACGCGGTCAATGTAGCACAGCTGAAAACCGCCAAGACCACCGTTGAAGCGGGCGACTATGTGACAGTTGAGAAAAGCACTAAAGACGGTACGGACGGAACCATTTACACCGTGACCGGACCGACACTCTCCATCGACGGAGGAAATCTGACGGTTGCTGACGACGAGAAAGATGGTAAAAAAGTAGGCTACAAACTCAGCTTGAACAAAAAGCTCACAGGACTTGAAAGCGTTACAAGTGATGAATTCAAATCGGGCGATAACGTAACGATCAATAAAAACGGTCTTACCATTACAGGCGGCCCGTCCGTGACCACGACAGGCATTAACGCGGGCGATAAGAAAATCACCAATGTGGCAGCCGGTGCAGCAGACGGCGATGCGGTCAACTTCAAACAGTTGAATGATGTAAAAACACAAGTTGAGACCAACAAAGACAATATCGCCGCGAATAAGACAGCTATCGAAAAGAACGCTGCAGATATTACAACGAACAAAGACAATATCGCCGCGAATAAGACAGCTATCAGCTATCGAAAAGAACGCTGCAGATATTACAACGAACAAAGACAATATCGCCGCGAACAAGACAGCGATCGAAAAGAATGCAGGGGATATTAAAACGAACAAAGACAATATCGCCGCGAACAAGACAGCGATCGAAAAGAATGCAGGGGATATTAAAACGAACAAAGACAATATCGCCGCGAACAAGACAGCTATCGAAAAGAACGCCGGAGATATCAAAGACTTGACAGTTCGAGTGGACGCCAACGCAGATAATATCGCTGCGAATACCGAAAAGATCGGTAAGAATGCGGATGCCATTGCCGAAAACAAAGCTGAAATTTCCAAGAAGATGACCTCGTGGAACTTGAAAGCCGAAGGCGTTGATGGCGAAGAGGAAATCAAAGACGGTAATGCAGTCACCTTTGATGTAGCGGAAAAAGATAAGGGACTTACCGTAGAAAGAGACGGCTCGACCATCAAGTACGGCATTAATGGTGAGAAGATCGATATTTCCAAAAACGAGACTGTCAATGAGCTTAAAGATGAAATTGAAAAGAGCAAGACCACGGTTAAAGCAGGAGATGACAATATTTCCGTTAAGAAAGCGGACGGCAAAAACGAATACACGCTCACTCTCGCGGAAGACCTCAAAGGCTTGAAATCAATTTCCACCAAGACCGTCAACGCAAGTGAAAAAGTTACTGTCGGCGATAACGTAACGATCAACAACGAAGGTCTTACCGTCAAAGACGGCCCGTCTGTCACCACGAAAGGCATTGACGCGGGCAACAAGGCGATCGCCAACGTGGCGGACGGCAAAGCGGATACCGACGCGGTCAACGTAAGACAGCTCAATGCGATTGCGAACCGGAGCGATCAGAATATCGCCATTCTCGGTGGCAAAGTGAGTGAACTGGACGGCCGTATCGACCGAGTCGGCGCGGGAGCCGCGGCGCTCGCCGCCCTCCATCCGCTCGACTTCGATCCGGATGACAAATGGGACTTCGCGGCCGGCTACGGCAATTACAGCGGCGCGAACGCCGTCGCGATCGGCGCGTACTACCGTCCGAATGAAGACACCATGTTCAGCGTCGGCGGTTCGTTCGGCGGCGGAGAAAACATGGTGAACGCGGGCGTTTCCGTAAAA
>QWCQ01001177.1_pt1 | contig 10703 bp, 9 predicted proteins | sample 1972701 | NCBI WGS metagenome assembly QWCQ01 (sample SAMN09866704, study PRJNA288562) | Human gut metagenome isolate pre4_stool, whole genome shotgun sequencing...
ACGGGAGGTTTTGGAGGTACTTTAGGTTCCATAGGTATAATAATTGGTTTTGGTGTAATGATGGGTCAATTATTTGAAGTATCAAATGCGGCAAAGAGGATGGCACTCACCTTTATAAAAATATTTGGCAAAGGCAGGGAAGACTTAGCCATGACAATCACAGGTTTTTTGGTATCTATACCAATTTATTGTGACTCAGGCTTTGTAATCCTATTTCCAGTAGCCAAGGCTTTGTCTAAATCTACAAGAAAATCAATAATTACCCTAGGCCTTGCCCTAGCCTCAGGCCTTGTTATCACCCACACCATGGTACCACCAACACCAGGTCCAGTTGGTGCAGCAGGAATTTTTGGAGCTAATGTCGGAGCTGTAATACTTTGGGGTATTGTAATTGCCATACCAATGGTAATAGCAACCCTACTCTACGCTGACTGGTACGGAAAGAAAGTTTACCAGATTCCAGATGATGACGGAGAGTGGATAAGACCGACAAATATTTCCGAACAAAAGACGGTTGATTATGCCTTTGATGAAGACGAAGAAATGCCATCAGCTTTTACAGCTTTCTTGCCAATTCTTGCGCCAATTGTTTTAATTTTGATCAATACAATAATTTCAACTCTTATTAAAATTGGAGTGGCAGAAGCAAGCCCAGTACTTGAAGCCTTAATGTTTGCAGGAACACCAATCGTTGCGGTTGGCTTTGGTTTATTAGTAGCAATATTTACCCTAACCAAGGGCATGGATAGGCAAAGTGTAATTACTGAAATGGAAGTTGGTATCCAATCTGCAGGTATTATCATACTTGTAACAGGCGGTGGAGGAGCCCTAGGTAGGGTCCTAACAGACTCAGGCGTAGGAAATGACATAGCAAACTATATAGCTACTATGAATATCAACCCACTCTTGCTTCCATTTATCATTGCAACAATGATTAGATTTATCCAAGGGTCAGGAACAGTTGCTATGCTCACAGCAGCATCAATAGCAGCACCAATAGTAATACCTCTAGGGGTAAATCCTGTTTTTGCAACACTTTCTGCCTGTGTTGGATCATTATTTTTCTCCTACTTTAACGACTCATTCTTCTGGGTTGTAAATAGGTCCTTGGGTCTAACTGAAGCTAAGGAACAAATAAGTGGATACTCAGTTGTATCAACCATAGCTTGGGCGGTAGGATTTATATCTATAGTAATACTAAACTTAATTTTTGGGTAATAAGGTGATGTTGCAGAATAGGTAAATCTATTCTGCTCATCATTTTTTTGTATATCTATGTCAAGTTATTGATTTTATAGAGGTTTTTAAGATAAGAATAAATTTTCCGTATTTTTCTTAAAATTAGGTTCAAGAAACTATTTTGATATTTTTTTCTTAAGCAGCTTTGTATTTTATAATTTCTAAGTTCTTATTTTCTATTTCTTGATGATAGTTTATTCAAGTTAACGCTGTTGATAAAAGACATATTTCGCTTATTACATTTTCTTATCCTTTATTATGAAATCTGTTGTAGTTTAGTTCTGATTTTATTTTTATATAATGCTCCTTCAGCTTGGATAGATCTATTTAATCTTTCTTCTATTCCTTAGTCGGGTATTATGTTTTCTAATGATTATTTCCAATATTTTTGGAATTTTTCTGCTATGTAGATTCCTTTAGTTATTTTTGTATGCTTCTTATGAATTCTTTTACTTTTTGCGATATGTATTTGTAACGGTTTTAATAAATACATCATATTAGAAAAAGACGGAGATGGTTAGTTTCCCCGTCTTTTTCAATTTTGGGACTTTAGCAACAGTCCCTTCCTATAGAATAAATTCAGAAATAGTTTTAGAGATTTCTATTATATCGACTCCTTTTTTGAAGTCGAATGATAGTTTGTTTCCGTCGTTGAAGGCGATTATTAGTTCACTGTCTATATCGAGCATTCCTGCAGTTTCTATTCCGAAGTATTGGATTTTGGAGTAAGGATAGGAGATGTAGGCTATTTTTTTGCCGGTGATTCCTTGAACGTTAATTACGAATATTCTTTTTGTTGTAAAGACAACTTGGTCTCTTATTGTTTCAAAGGCTTGGATTATATCTTCGTCTCTTAAGAGAAAGTTCATTACTTCTTTTCTTACTTTTTCTATATTTATTTCTTTGAGATTAAAGGTGTTTGAGTCACCTATGATTCCACTTCCTATTGTTGACATATGTACTCCTTTTACTTTTTTTATTTTATCATATCACTTTTTATTAAAATTTTAAATTATTATTTATTTTAGTAGATTTTTTCTAAGCTTATCATATATTGATAGAAGTTAGAAATTTTTGAGGTGGTGTATGGATCATTATTTAACTAACAACTCTCCATCAAAGGCCATTAGTAAGTTTGCTCTTCCTATGGTGGTTGGTTCTTTATTTCAACAAATTTATACCTTGGTTGACTCGGCTGTGGTTGGCAAATACGTAGGCGAGGCTGCCCTTGCTTCTATTGGGGCAAGTTTTGCCCTTACAACTATTTTTATTTGTATAGGAGTTGGCGGAGGGGCTGGAGCTTCGGTTCTGATTGCAAGGTACTTTGGATCACGCGATTACAAGAGGATGAAGACAGCGATTTTTACTTCTATTATAGGATTTTTAGCACTTGCCATAGCTCTTTCTGCCTTTGGTTTGATTTTTTCCAAAAATCTTATGGCCCTTCTCCAAACTCCTAGTGAAATTTTGGATATGGCGGTTTTATATCTTAATATTTATTTTTATGGCTTGCCATTTTTGTTTATGTACAATATCATATCGGCTCTTTACCAGGCCCTTGGAGAATCTAAGATTCCCCTTTATTTTTTGATTTTCTCTTCGGTTTTAAATGTAATCTTAGATGTATATTTTGTAAGAGATTTAGGATTGGGACTTGCTGGAGCTGCCTACGCTACCCTTCTTGCCCAAGGACTTTCGGCTATTTTTTCATTTTGTGTTTTTATTATGAGAATTGGAAAAATTGAAACTCAAAAAACTAAGATTTTTGATAAAGAAGAACTAGGTCTTATTTCAAGGCTTGCTATACCTTCAATTGTCCAACAATCTACAATAACTATTGGTCAACTTTTGGTCCAATCGGTTGTAAATTCCTTTGGGGTAGAAATTCTGGCAGGTTTTTCTGCTGCTATGAGGGTGGAAAGTCTTATAATTGTTCCTATAACAAGTCTTGGTAATGCTATATCTTCCTATACTTCACAAAATGTGGGCGCAGGGAAGCTTAACAGATTAAGTCAAGGGCTAAGGGCATCACTGATTATGGTAGGCATATATTCCCTCTTTGTTTTTCTTGTCCTAAAAATCAGGTCAGCTGATATAATTGCCTTTTTTATGAATGAAAATTCATCTGACCTTGCTATAAAAACTGGAGAAGCTTATCTAGCTTTCATAGGATTTTTCTTTGTCCTTGTAGGTTCTAAACATTGTGTGGATGGGATTTTGAGGGGTTTAGGAGATGTGAGAGTTTTTACCCTTGCTAATATTATAAATTTATTTATAAGAGTGAGCCTTTCTATGACCCTTGCCCACAAGATAGGTGTCGCTATGGTCTGGTATGCAGTCCCTCTTGGTTGGATAACGAATCTTATTATTTCTAGCTTTTATTATTTTTATATCAAGAAAAGAAGTTATGAGCTTAAGTTTAAATAAAAATACGCCTTAGCAAGTTTTACTCCTTGCCAAGGCGTTTTCATATTTATCTATTAGATCAAGTAGGGTGATTTCTAATCTTTATTCCGAGATTTTTCTACTTGGTCTTTTTATTAAACTAATTTTTTAACTTCTTCTAAAGCAGCTTCGAAGTTTACTTCGTTAGTTACTTCTGGAACGTATTCAACGTATTGGATTATTCCTTCTTTGTCTATTATTACGATTCCTCTTGTTAGTAACTTAAGTTCGTCGATTAAAAATCCGTATTTTTCTCCGAATTCTCTTTCTTTGTAGTCAGATACCATTTCTAGGTTTTTGATATCTTCGTTTGAACAAAATCTAGCTTGAGCGAATGGTAAATCTTCTGTGATTGTAACAATAGCTACGTCATCGGAAAGTTCTAGGGCATCTTTGTTGAATTTTTTAGCTTGAAGAGCACATACGTCTGTATCTAGGGATGGTGCTACAGAATAAACTACAACTTTTCCTTTTAAATCCTCTGAGTTAAATTCTGAAAGATCATTTTTTGTTGCCTTAAATGCTGGCGCTTTATCGCCTTTATTTACTTGATTTCCTAAAAGTGTAACCTTATCTCCTGCAAATGTAATTGTCATGTTTTCCTCCTAAGTTATATAAATTTTACAAGTTATAACTTTTAACATATATATTATACCCAAATTTTATTAAAAAATTATGTGATTTCTTTTTGTTTAAAAGATAATAATAATCTTTAACAAGGTAAATAGGTATTTTTGGGGAATGTGAAATTTCACGAAGTATGCAAAAATTATCAAATACTGACACAAATCCCTAAAGATAGGGCTTTGTTGACAATTTTTCTGTGGAGGAATATTATATAGACATAAGATAATACGTTTTCAATAGGAGGAGAACCATGAAAGAAAAAATTCAAAGATTTGGTGGAGCGATGTTCACACCTGTAATGCTTTTTGCAGTCTCAGCTCTACTAATTGGTTTTGGTACTTTGTTTACTACAGAAGTAATCATGGGACCTATGGCCAGCGAAGGAACAATCTGGTTTGGATTTTGGGACATGGTCTTGTCAGGAGCATGGGTAGTATTCAATCAATTGCCATTATTATTTGCAATCGCCCTACCGATAGGACTTGCCAAAAAGCAAAACGCCAGAGCAAGTATGGAAGCATTTGTTATCTACATTGTCTTCCTTAATTATGTTTCAACAATTCTTAAACATTGGGGAGCGTCATTTGGTGTAGACTTCTCACAAGAGGTTGGTGGAGCAAGCGGTCTTGCTATGATTGCAAATGTTAAAACCCTTGATATGGGTATGATGGGAGCTTTGTTAATATCTGGTATTGCAATTTATCTACACAACAGATTCTTCGATACTAGACTACCAGAAGCTTTGGGAGTTTTCAAAGGTTCTGCTTTTGTTTTAGGTATTGGATTTATTGTAATGATACCTGTTGCTTTCCTAGCAGTTTTGATTTGGCCTAAGATTCAAGCAGGAATGAATGTATTTAGAGATTTCATTGTAAATTCAGGAACTATTGGAGTTTCAGTTTTTGTACTATTAGAAAAACTATTAATACCTTTTGGACTTCACCATTTATTGTATGCTCCAATGTATTATGATAGCTTGATAGTATCTGGTGGTATTTATTCTACCTGGGCTCAGAGCCTGCCAGAAATTGCGGCTAGTGCAGCGCCACTTAAAGAATTAGCACCTTATGCTCAACTTACAGCTACAGGTTGGTCTAAGATTTTTGGATGTGTTGGTGTAGGTCTTGCATTTTACAAGACTGCTCTTCCTGAAAATAAGAAAAAGATTGCAGGTCTTATGATTCCAGTTGTTCTAACAGCTGTATTAAGTGGAGTTACAGAACCAATCGAGTTTACCTTCCTATTTATAGCACCACAACTATTCGTAGTTCACGCAATACTTTCTTCCTTGCTTGCAACTGCAATGAATATCTTCGGTGTAGTAGGAATATTCTCTGGAGGAGCTATAGAGATGGCTTCCTTAAACTGGATACCTCTTGCGGCTAACCATTGGAAAACTTATCTCATAATGCTTGTGATTGGACTTGTTGCAATAGTAGTATGGTATTTAGTATTTACCTTCCTAATAACAAAGTTTGACTTCAAGACACCAGGTAGGACAACTGCAGAGGATTCAACAAAACTCTACACAAAGAAGGACTACAAGGCTAAGAAGAAGGAAGAAGGAACTGAAGGAAAAATTGTAAAATCTGCTGATAAGTTTGAAGTTATGGCTGATGAAATCCTTGCTGGATTAGGTGGAGCCGAAAACATAAAGGACTTTACCAACTGTGTAACAAGACTTAGGGTAAATGTCAATGATCCTTCAAAGGTTGCAGATGATTCATACTTTAGGGAAATTGGAACTTATGGTACTGCCAAGAGCGGAAATTCAGTTCACGTTATAGTAGGAATGGATATCCAATATGTAGCAGACGCCTTTGGCGAATTATTAGATTAGAAAAGTTAATCAATTAAGAAAAGAATTAATATAAAAGGAGTTAATTATGACACAAAAATATTCAATTGTTGTAGCTGGTGGTGGTTCAACATTTACACCAGGAATTATCGGAATGCTTCTAGATAACCTTGATAGATTCCCAATTAGATCTATCAAACTTTACGATAATGATGCAGACAGACAAGGCGTTATCGGTAAGGCACTAGAAATCTTACTAAAAGAAAGACACCCAGAAATCAACTTTGTCTACACTACAGATCCTGAAGAAGGATTTACAGATGTTGACTTTGTTCTAGCACAACTAAGAGTTGGTAAATATGAGATGCGTGATAGGGACGAGAAAGTTCCATTAAAACATGGATGTATCGGACAAGAAACATGTGGACCAGGTGGAATGAGCTATGGTATGCGTTCAATCGGTGGAGTACTTGAAATCCTAGATTACATGGAAAAATACTCTCCAGAAGCTTGGATGCTAAACTACTCAAACCCAGCAGCAATCGTAGCAGAAGCTACTAGAAGACTAAGACCAAACTCTAAGATTATAAACATCTGTGACATGCCAATTGACCTAATGTACAAGATGGCAGACATGGTTGGACTAAAAGAATGGCAAGAGCTTGACTTCTCTTATTACGGTCTAAACCACTTCGGTTGGTTTACAGCTATCTCTGATAAGGAAGGAAATGACCTAATGCCACAAATCAAAGAACACGTTTCAGTTAACGGCTTTGCAGATGGTATAGGAACAGCCCAACACTTAGATCCATCATGGGTTGAAACATTCACAAAGGCAAAAGATGTTTATGCCCTAGATCCAGAAACAATTCCAAACACTTACCTAAAATACTACTTCTACCCAGACTTCGTAATGGAACATACTGATCCAAAGCACACAAGAGTTGACGAAGTTCGTGAAGGAAGAGAAAAAGAAGTATTTGGATTCTGCCAAAATATCATTGATAAGGGAACAGCAGAAGGAGTTGAAATCGAACTTGATGCACACGCAACCTACATCGTAGACCTTGCTATTGCGCTTGCAGAAAATACAAAGGAAAGATTCCTTCTTATAGTTGAAAACAATGGAGCAATTTCAAACTTTGACCCAACAGCAATGGTAGAAATCCCATGTCTAGTAGGTAAAAACGGAATCGAAAGAATCAACCAAGGTGCAATTCCACAATTCCAAAAAGGACTTATGGAACAACAAGTATCTGTAGAAAAACTTGTAGTTGAAGCTTGGATAGAAGGAAGCTACCTAAAGATGTGGCAAGCTCTAACACTTTCAGCTACAGTGCCAAGTGCGAAAGTTGCCAAAGAACTTCTTGATGATCTAATCGAAGCAAACAAGGACTTCTGGCCAGAACTTAACTAATAAAAGAAAAACCTAGTTATATAAGAAAAATCTCTACTTAGTGTATAGTATGCTTAGTAGAGATTTTTTAGTGAGGTGATACTATCAGTTTAGAAAAACTTATCAGAGAAAATGAAAACAAATTTACCCAGACAGACTATGTGATAGCAAATGAAATTCTAAAAAACGGCCTTAATTACAACCTTACAATCAACGAATTTGCAAGTATTTGTTATACATCGAGGACCTCTGTCCTAAGATTTGCCAAAAAGCTTGGTTTTAATGGCTACAACGACCTCAAATACTATATTTTAAATGATAAGGTCGATATAGTGACAAGTTCCGCAACAAGTTTCGATGCGAAAAAGGATCTGATTTATAAGAAGCTTGCGAAAGTTAAACGAGCTTTTATCTATGGTAATGGAGCCTATGAAGATATAATTAAAGATTCGGTCAAAAGACTGCTTTTTGATGTAGGAATCCTATCAGAAACATATGCAGGAGCTAAGGAGATAGTGGCCTTCGATAGAGAAATGCTTGAAGATAGCTTGGTAGTTATTGTGGATTTCTCCGAAGATGCACGAAGCGAAGAGTTAATGTTTCAAATAGCGTCCATCCCTTGCACTAGACTTATAATAGGAAGCGAGTATAAGTCTATGACAAAAAGTGACTATAATATATTCCTAGCCGAAGAAGAAAGAAAAGTTAGGCTAATAAGCCCCTATATAATAGAACTAGAGAAGTTTTTTATAGAATTTCTAGAAAGGGAAAGCAATGATATTGATGAACTTGGTTAGGGAAAATTATTCTAAACTCAATAACAACGATCTCAGAATATATTCCTACATCATTCAAAATAAAAGTGAAGCTAACGAATTAAATATAAATCAAATGGCAGATCAGTTAGGTCTTAGCACTAGCTCCATAATGACTTTTACTAAAAAGCTTGGCCTAGATGGTTATAGTGAGCTAAAATATCTTATCAAATGGAGCGAAGAAGATAAGAATTCCAGCTTTGATGATAATGAAATAGAATATACTAAAAACGACATAAACCTAACTATGACCATGATGACTTCCCTAAATCTAGATGGACTATTTAAGAAATTAAATGAAGCAAAAGATGTATTTGTCATTGGAAATGGCTACACTCAGCTAAATGTAGCAGAGGAGCTTAAGAGAAATTTCTTAAATGTTGGTAAGATCGTAAATATCCTAGACCAGGAATCTGACTATGATAGATATAAAAACCTTATAAAAGAAGGGGATGTCCTCTTTGTTATTTCTTTCAGTGGGGAAAATGAAAAGTTGATTAATTTTGTAAATTCTCTCAAGGAAGGTGTAACTATAGCTTCTATCACCAAACTATCCAACAATACCATATCCCACTTATCTGACTACAATGTTTCCTTTGTAACTCACGAGGTATATGACTTCAATCAAAGGATGAAAATATCGCCAATTTCACAATTTTATGTAGTGATTGACTTCATAATTCTAAAATACTTATCTTTTCTATCTTAATAGGAGAAAGCACTTAAAGCCTTAGACATGTTCTAAGCAAGGCTTTCTCTATTATTTTTCATTAAATATAAACGAAAGTTCAATTTCTAAATATTATAAGAGGTAAATTATACTGACCATTCATTATTTTCTGTTCGATAGAGAAGAGTTAAAATTTTATATATAACTATTTCTAATATTAAAATGATCGTGAAAGTCAAGAAAAACAAGGATTTTACTTGACAAAAAAGGATTAGACGTGTAGAATATTGAAGGATTGGCATAGATTGCCAATTATTTAAATTATAAAAGAAAAGGAGGTGCATTATGCCTACAATTAATCAACTTGTTAGAAAAGGTAGAAAGAGCGAAAAATCTAAATCAGATACACCAGCTCTAGGTTACAACTACAACACACTTAAAAGTAGAATTACACCAAACCAATCACCACAAAAACGTGGGGTTTGTACATCTGTAAGAACTGTAACACCTAAAAAGCCAAACTCAGCGCTAAGAAAGATCGCCAGAGTTAGACTTACAAACGGAGCTGAAGTACTATCTTACATTCCAGGAATTGGACACAATCTTCAAGAACACAGTGTTGTATTGATCAGAGGTGGAAGAGTAAAAGACCTTCCAGGTGTTAGATACCACATCATTAGAGGTACTCTAGATACAGCAGGAGTAGACGGAAGAAAACAAGGAAGATCTAAATACGGAGCTAAAAAAGCTTAATATTTAGCAAAATAAGTGCATAATGTACCTATTTATATACAAGGTATATGTGCACACTGACGGCAAGAATTTGTCGAGTACTCAAGATATTACACATAATTGGTAAAGGAGGGAAGAAAAGTGTCAAGAAAAGGACATATACCAAAAAGAGAGGTAATGCCTGACGCTAAGTACAACGATAGAGTTGTAACTAAGCTAATCAATAACGTAATGTTAGATGGTAAGAAAGGCCTTGCTACAAAAATAGTTTATGATGCTTTTGACATCATTGCAGAACAAACTGGCAACGATGCACTAGAAGTATTCTATCAAGCTATGGAAAATATAATGCCAACACTAGAAGTAAAAGCCAGAAGAATTGGTGGTGCCAACTACCAAGTACCAATGGAAGTTAGACCAGAAAGAAGACAAACACTAGCTCTTAGATGGCTCGTAGACTTCTCAAGAGCTCGTGGTGAAAAAACTATGGTGGAAAGACTATCTAAGGAAATCCTAGATGCTTCAAACAACGCTGGTGCAGCTGTAAGAAGAAAAGAAGAAATGCACAGAGCAGCTGAAGCAAACAAAGCTTTCGCACACTATAGATACTAGAAATAGGGGGACAAATGAAAAGAGACGTCTCATTAAAGGACACCAGAAACATAGGTATCATGGCCCACATAGATGCTGGTAAGACAACTGTAACAGAAAGAATGTTATACTATACCGGTAAGATCTATAAAATCGGTGATACACATGATGGTACTGCAGTAATGGACTCCATGGAGCAAGAAAAGGAACGTGGAATTACAATAGGATCTGCAGCTACAACATGTTATTGGAATGATCACAGAATCAACATCATAGATACCCCAGGCCACGTGGACTTTACTGTAGAAGTAGAACGTTCTCTACGTGTTCTTGACGGTTCTGTTGCGGTATTCAGTGCTAAAGGCGGCGTTGAACCTCAGTCTGAAACAG
>QWCQ01001179.1_pt1 | contig 10694 bp, 10 predicted proteins | sample 1972701 | NCBI WGS metagenome assembly QWCQ01 (sample SAMN09866704, study PRJNA288562) | Human gut metagenome isolate pre4_stool, whole genome shotgun sequencing...
TCTTCGCCATAAACACCCGTCCTTTCTTTCATAAGTTCCAAACCCTTTCGCCGTCTGCACATTCTCGCAAGAGAAAATGCAATGCCGAGAAGGAGATAAAAAGTCGTCGTAATTTTCGTCATGTAAAAAATATTTTCAAACATTCCGTGGAACAGCATCCCGGAAAAGGACGCTACCATCGCCGCCCCCATGGTTCGCATGTACCGGTCTTCGCTCTTAATGGGATAGCGGAAGAGGGCGACGAAAATGGCGATGACGAACAATACAAAGAAGAAAAATCCCAACACGCCCATTTCCGCGAAGATTTCGATAAAGGTATTGTGGGCGTGGAAAATACCCAAAGTCGATAAATACCGCTCAAAGGTACGCTTAAAGGGCATATATCCTAAGCCCAGGCCTAAGAGGAAATTATCTTTTATAATCCTGATCGCCACTTTCCAAATTTGAAGGCGATAAGACGCCGAGGATTCGTTCATATTAAATATGGTCATGAATCGGGCGATAAAGGTTTGTGGAATAATGTAAACCGCCGCACCTGCCATGGGAATGGCGAGAAGGAGCAGTTCTTTTCGTACGATGACGATAAAAATCAACAGGGAAAGGGCAAGCCCCAGCCAGCCACCGCGGCTCATGGTCATGAACAGGGCGGCCAATTGCACCGCAAACATAGCTAAGAAGCTGATGCGCACCCCGTCTCGCTTGGAAGACCACAAGACCCCGACGGTAAGCGGCATGGTCATCACCAGGTATTCCGCAAAAATATTGGGGTTTCCGAAAATAGAATAGACGCGCGCCCGAATATCCGTGTTGAATTTTTCATCGAGCCAGCCTTCTTTTATATCGACGCCCACAATGTATTGAACGATGCCGATAAGGGCTAAAATCGTCGTGGCGACGACGACGGCGGTAATGATTTTATGCAGCCGCTTTTCGTCGTAGGATTCGTTGACGATCATCATAAAGAGCATGAGCCCGCCGGTATGAATGGCGAAATCCCGTATAGACCCTGCCACGATCATAGACGTAAAAGTTTGAACTGCGAGCATTAAAAAGTATACGTAGATCATGGTCTCCTGCCCTTCAATTTGTAAGGGCCGATTTTTTAAGAAGATCTTTCTCAAAAGATAGAGACCGAAAATGCCGTAAAGAAGGGCTAAACACAGGGTATCCGGTAAAAAAATGTAACCGAAAGCGGCGCCGATAATGCCGGCCATGGGATTTTCAAATAATACGGCGATGCCGAAAAGTGCGGCCCAAAGGCCGATGGTAAAGGACAGTTTAAAATACAAGGCAGCGCCGCCGATCACAAAGCCTACGGCGAAGAGGAGGAGGGGATTTAATTTTAGTTTTCGTTCCACGATGTCGCCTCCTCGTCATGAACTAATAAGCTCGCCGCACCTTTTACCATCGCCATGCCCCGTGAACTGCGAAGCTTCTCGTCCGTATTCCGGGAAAGGAATCCGGATAAAAAGCCGATCACTAAAAAGGGGATCCCTATCCAAAGGGGTACTTCCCTTTTTAAAATACCGATCACCAATAGGGAAAAACCGAATCCGACGGAGATCATGCCAACGGTTTGCAAAGCGCCCTGTAGGGTTTGAAACCGCGCCATGCCGTTAATAAGTTTGGATCCCGATGCGACGTTTTCCAAGCGAATACGCATCCATTCCGCCACCGTATTCATGAGGCGGAATAAAAAGCGAAAACATTTAAAGAAAACGGAACGATCGAAACTGTTCATTAATCCGTAAAAAATGCGATGGAGAAAACTTCCCCTATAAGCGATCGCCAGGCCGTTTAAAAATCCCGCCACCACACGGTGAAAAAGACTGCCCCCGTACCAGCGTTCCAATATCTTTAAGACACGGTAAAGGAATTGAATCAGCACACTGGAACTAAGCATACGTTACTCCCCGGTGACGGCGATGCCGACGCAAATACCGTTAAAGGTGCAGGTTTTCGATTTTAAGCGATATTCCCCGCCGACGCGCACTTCGTCGCCGCTAATTAAATAGGCTCTGTCGTTTTCGGCAATGTCCACGTCTACGTCCACATAAACGGAATATTTGTCGGGTACCGGCGCATTAATCCATTGGCCTTTATATTCCGTAGCATCTTCGAAGGGCACTACTTTTTTCGCGCTGACCTTTCCAAAATAGCTTCCCTTTTCAAAGGAATAAAGTTCGGAGCCTTCCATAATGTTTTCCACCGACGGCATACGAACCTCTTCTACGAGAAGGGTTACTTTTCCTTTGGATGTCTTTTCGATTGCCACCGGCGAATGGCGCATCCGGGAGAAACCTCCTACGACGGCCACGATTAAAATCAGCAAAAACAATAAATCGATAATATTGATCTTGCCGAAGAGTCTTCCTTTACGATCGATCATGCTATCTCCTTTCGAGAATGTGTTTATAAATTGAGACATGGCTTTTTGCCATGGCGTGTTCCGAAAAATGTTCGTTTACAAATGCATTGAGGGATTCGCCGCGGGATTTCATTTCGTCCCGATGCTTGAGGGCATAGATCAGCTTTTGCGACAGCCCCTCTACATCCTTAGGCTCAAAGGTAAAGGCGGCATCTCCCGCCATTTCCCCGATTCCCCCCACATCTGTAGCGATAAAAGGAATCTTCGCCTTTGCCCCTTCCAGTAAGGCATAGGGGAAACTTTCTGAAACGGAGGTTAGAACATTAACTTCCGATGCATAGTATAAGCTGAAGGGATCGTCTACCTGACCTAAGAAGGTCACCAAATCTTCTAAACCGTGTTCGGCTACATATTGTTTTAAATACGCGCCGTCGGCTCCCTCCCCTGCGATTAAAAAGTGGGCGCCCTTTAAATTTTCCCGCCCCTTATCGATGGCGGCTAAAAGGGTGCGATGATCTTTTACGAGATCCAACCGTGCGGCGGTGGCAAAGAGCATACGATCCTTAAATTTTTCCAGCCCGTAACGTGCGAGAAAAGCATCTCGATCCACGTGGCGCTCTTCCTTTTTCATATCGATGCCATTATAGACGACAAAGATGCGATCCGAAGGAAACCCCCGCTCAATAAGCATATTTTTAAACCGCTCCGTAATGGCAATATAGTACGGGAAGCGTTTCAAGGCGTAGCGATTTAAAGGTGTAAATACCTTATCTTTAATAAAATTGTCTTTAAAATCCAATAAGTAATCACTATGCAGCGTCGTCACCATGGGGATATCCACGCGACGCCGCAAGTAGAGGGCATTAAAATTGGCTCGGGCACCGTGACAGTGCACGAGATCGAATTTTTCCCTGCGGATCATGGCCACCACTTCTTTTAAAGCCCCCATATCGAAGCGGTTTTGTTGCTCCACAAGACGGGCGTCGATTCCCAATGCCCTTGCTCCGTCGAGAAAGGGGCCGGGGGTAAAGCACACCATGCTGACGTCGGAATATTCTTCCAGACCTTTCAGCAAAGTATAAATATGGGTCTTTGCCCCGCCGGTATCGCCGCCGCTAATAAGATGAAGAATTTTCATCGTCTGCTCCCACTATTTATCCACACGATAGCTTCCGCGCACCATGACGATGGCATCCGTCCTCGCTTTTAAACCTCGACCGTCACTTCTCGGTGCGATAAGTAAATGGTCTAAGGGCGCTTTTTTATCCTGATCGAGATTGGCGCCTTCGGTAATATCGCTAAGTCCGCCGCTGGCACCGGCGATGGCGGTTAAAGAACCTGTACGGGGAATCATTTCCGTGCCTTGCGCCACGATCAAAACGTCGCCCGATTGTAAATTCACAACTTCCAAATTGGCCGCACCGCCCTGGGCAGGAGCCGCTCCGTTTAATTTACTTTCGATTTGTTCTAAACGTTTATTTAGATAACTTAAGGAAACCAGTGGGTCGCCGTTATTTGCAAAAGCAGGCAAAGCTGCGCCGACGACGAGGGCCAACGCCAAAGCAGGGCCGCATTTTTTCCATTTGCTTCTCACAGTCTCATCCTTTCTCAACTAGAAATATTCACAATTTCTATTATACAACATCCAATGGTGGACACCAATGAAAACGACGATAAGCGCGAGAAAAACCTCGCGCCTATCGCCGTTATGTACTATAATCCGAAACTTATTTTAATTGCTTCGTCAATATCCTCCATGATTTTCGAACTGAACTTTCCGATTTTTTCTCGGAGCCGTTTTTTGTCGATGGTTCGAACCTGCTCGAGCAAGATAACCGAATTTTTCGGCAAGTCGTTGGTCGCCGCCTTGACCTTGACGTGGGTCGGCAATTTCGTCTTGTTCATTTGGCTCGTAATGGCGGCGACGATGGTAGTGGGGGAATATTTATTCCCTACGTCATTTTGTAAAATAACCACCGGACGCACCCCGCCCTGTTCCGAACCGACAACCGGCGAAAGATCAGCATAAAAGATGTCTCCTCGTTTTATAATCATGGATCACACCCTTTCTATTTAGTTGTCATAAGTAAAGCTATTGCTTCAGTAGCTCAGATGCCCTTCAAATTTTTCCATTAAAAGAAAAACGTCGGGAAGATACTCGATTAAGTCGGAGGCGATAAGGCCGTGGCGGCTTTTATGTAAAACGCCTATGTCTCCGCTCATTCCGTGAACATATACCCCTAAGCCGGCAGCATGAAAATAATCCAAACCTTGGGCCAAAAAAGACGTGATAATGCCCGTCAGCACATCGCCGCTACCCGCCGTTGCCATGCCGGCATTTCCCGTAGGGTTAAGATACACTCTCTTCCCATCGGTTACGACCGTATCGTTTCCCTTTAACACGACGACGCCGCCGTAAAGGGATTGGCACATTTTCGCCGCTTCCACTCGATTTTCATGAACCCACTTTACATCGCGACGAATTAGCCGCGCCATCTCCCCTTCGTGGGGCGTTAAAATCATATGATCTCGACGTTTGTTATAGTGCGATAAGTGAAAGAGGCCGTCGGCGTCCACGACGAGAGGTTTGCTTTCCGTGGAATAAACTTTTTTGAAAAGATCGAAACTTTTTTCGTCTCGTCCCATGCCGGGCCCAATGGCCACGGCCTTCATATCGTCTAAAAGGGAAAGATCCTCCCTGTTTTTCACGATTACTTCCATGGCGCGGAGGGCAAAGGAAGCGACGGATTCTTCGGGAAGAAGGGCGTACGCCAAACCGGTGCCGCTTCTTAAAAGGGCGCGAGTTGCCAAATCCACCGACCCGTACATTCCCGGGCTTCCACCGATAATCGCCGCCTTTCCCCGACTTCCCTTGTGGTCGTCTCTTTTCATTTTAGGAAGAAGACGAACCCATTGGGGATCGAGGGAGAAAGTTTCGTAAGGATAATGTTTACTCACTATCTGAGCTATACTTATAGCATAATCCTTTTCGTGGCTAATGGAAAGACGAAAATATGTATTTTTATAAAATCCGTAGGGTTTCCCCGCATTATTTTTCCCGACGTGCAGGTGTTTAAGCCCGGTAGAAAAAATTCCCTCGCCCAGTGCTTTTCCCATAGCTTCCTTTGCGGCAAAAATACCGGCAATATGTTCCGGCGTTCTGTTTTTCAAATTGTTAATGTCGTCGCCGCTTAATATTTTCTCTAAAAACTTTTCTTCTCTCCGCGCCAATGCTTCCGCAATGCGGGGAATGTAAACCATATCGATTCCTATCATATGCGCCTCCTATTTTTATCATAGCACAGATATTTTAAAAACATTGAAAATTTTCTTGACAAGTCTTTTCAATCAAGATAGAATGGAGAACAAATTTAACATATACGATGAAGGCGTCCTCAAAATTACAACGCCGGAGTATAATATTTTCTTAAGGCTTTATGCGAAGAAAGGTGGTACCGCGTTACACGACGCCCTTTCGCAAAGTCTTTTTTTGTGCTTAAAAAGGAGGCATTATGACTGAAAATGTATTTGACCTATTAGAACGAAGAGGTTACATCGATCAAGTAACTTTCCCGGAAGAACTGAAAGAACGTTTGGCAGAAGGGCCGATTACGTTCTATATCGGTTTCGACGCGACTGCCGACTCTTTAACTCTAGGCCATTATTTACAAGTTAAAGTGCTTCAACACTTCCAAAGAGCAGGTCACAGACCGATCACTCTTTTCGGCGGCGGCACCACCCTTATCGGCGACCCTTCGGGCCGTACGGATATGCGTAAAATGTTGACCAAAGAAGACATCGCCCACAATATCGACTGTTTCCAAAAACAACTTTCCCATTTCATCGATTACAACGACGGAAAAGCCATTATCGCCAATAACGGCGACTGGCTTTTGGATTTAGGTTACCTGGATTTTATGCGCAATATCGGCGTGCACTTCTCCGTAAACCAAATGTTAAAACTCGACGCTTACGCTAATCGTTTGGATCAAGGGCTTACTTTCTTTGAAATGGGCTACATGCTCATGCAATCCTACGACTTCCTCGTGCTCTACAAAAAATACGATTGCCAATTGCAATTAGGAGGCAGCGATCAATGGAGCAATATGCTCGGCGGCTACGATTTAGTGCGCAAACTGGAAAATGGAAAAGTCTACTCCATGACGTTCAAATTGCTTTCCACTGCCGACGGACAAAAAATGGGCAAGTCGATGAAAGGCGCCATCTTCCTCGATCCGAACAAGACGCCGCCACACGACATGTTCCAATACCTGCGTAACACCGACGACCGCGACGTCATTAAATTTATGAAACTCTTAACTGACGTCAGCGACGACGAAATCGCCGAATACGCAAAACTTGAAGGACAAGAACTGAATAAGGCGAAGGAACGCTTGGCTTGGGAAATCACCGCGGAAGTTCACGGCAAAGACATTGCCGACGAACAATTGGAAGCTTCCCGCGTCCTCTTCGGCGGCAGCGGCGCTACGGAAAATATGCCCACCACCGAATTAGACGCCGACGATGTTACAGGCGGCATTACCGTCGTAGATCTTCTCTTAAAGGGCGATTTAATCGCTTCCACCAGCGAAGGCAGACGTCTTATTAAACAAGGCGGCGTTTCCATCGACGACGAAAAAGCCGAAGCCCATGATCAAATCGTTTCGAAAGAAGCGTTGGAAAAAGGCGTACACGTTCGTAAAGGAAAAAAAGTTCACCACTTATTTAAACTTAAATAAAAAGAGAGCACCTACTACAAGAGTAGTAGGTGCTTTTTTGATGAATAAAATAATGGCAATAGTTTATTCCACAGGTTTTGCAAAAATCATTTTTCCCGCGGATGTTTGTAACATAGACGTTACCACACAATCGATGGTCTCGCCCAAATAATCGATTCCGTTTTCGACGACGATCATGGTGCCGTCATCTAAGTAGCCGAGGCCCTGTTTGTCCTGGCTTCCGGGCTTGACGACGAAGACATTAATGCGCTCGCCGTTGACAAAGACAGGCTTCATGGCATTGGCCAAGGCGTTAATGTTTAGCACTTTGATGCCCTGCACTTCCGCCACTTTATTTAAATTAAAATCGTTGGTGACGATGATGCCTTTGCTCTCTTTTGCAAAACGCATGAGCATATCGTCTACTTCGTGGAGATCGTCGTAGTTTTTTTCCACGACGTTAATCTTTCGCTTGCCCTCATCTTGCAAGGCCTTTAAGCTGTCCAACCCCTTGCGCCCTTTTGCGCGGCTCATACCGTTGGGCGAATCGGCGATGCCCTGAAGTTCGGCGAGCACGAAGGTGGGCACGACGATAGGCTCTTCGATAAAGCCCAAATCGATAATATCCACGATTCTGCCGTCAATAATAACCGACGTATCTAAAATTTTCGACGGCGCCGTTCGCTTATCGCCGAGACGGCTGCGCCACTCCCCGCGATTTTGTGTAAATAAAGCGCGGAGCCCCGTGGCGAATTCTTCACGCTTAGTCAGCATGACCCGTATCCCTAAAATACCTAAAACGGCATAAATAAGGAGGGAAACAAAACTGCTGACGTAAGGAATATTGAAGCGATACACGGGAATAGACACGAGAAAAGCCACAAATATTCCTAAAACGAGGCCGAGAAATCCCCAAAGAATATCCCCGGCAGGTAAATCTTTCATATCCGACTCGATCAATGAAATTAATTGCTTTAAAAAAGCAAAAGCGTATTTACCCAAAATGAAAAAAATAATGGCAAAAATAATAAGTACGGGAATGGGTAAATAGCGCGTCGGTATCCAACGATGGATCGACGTCATGGCATCGAGGCCGGGTAAAAATGCGAGAACCATACGACCTACCGCTACGCCTAAAAGCGTAAATAAAATGCGGAAGATCACATGGACAATGCGATCGGATTTGATACGCATGCTCCTTTCTTATTCTTCCCCTTTAACCCCCTGCAGGCAACCTTCTTCCATGGTCTTGTCGACGATTTCTACAACTTCATCGTATGTTTTATCGTAAACCAATACCATTTCCGATAAAATAATTTGCCGTGCATTATTTAAAATCTTACGTTCCCCGGTGGAAAGCGCCTTTTCCCGATCCAGACACTCGAGATTTTTAATTACCTTTGCGATTTCTTCTAAATCGCCGGTTTTAATCTTGTCTTGATGGAAGCGGTAACGACGGTTCCAGTTATTGGGCATTTTTTCAATGGTCGTGTCTTTTAAAACATCGAGCACGCGATCCATTTCCTCGGGGGTTTTAATTTCCCGAATGCCGACACTGTCCATACTGCCGATGGGTACTAATACTTTCATCTCGTTTACGGGAATCTTTAAGACGAAGTATTCTTTTTTCTCGCCCAAAATCACTTTGTTTTTAATGTCGACGATGACACCTGCGCCGTGAATCGGGTAGACGATCTTATCTCCTATTTCAAACATATACTCCCCCTTTTTTAAAACGACTGCGTCCTTCTGTATTATATCATATTTTTAGAAAATAAAATATAGTATCACAACTCATACTAAGATTCAAGTAATTATCATAAATAATATTAAAAAATCCGACGATCTTTCGATGCCGGATTGTTGTCTATAGCATTTTCAAATAAAGACAGGTCATGTCGTCGACGATTTCCGATTGCACGAATTGTCTCAGCCTTTCCGTAATATCCGTCAAGGGATTTTCTCCCACTTCGGCGAAACATTTTCTTAAGCCGTCCACGCCGAATTGCTCGCCGTCTCCGGAGCGACATTCCGTCATGCCGTCGGTATAAAGGAGAAGCTCGTCGCCTCGTTGTATATATTCCGAACGGCATTCGTAAAAGCTCGCCTCCACAAGGGGCGTCACGGGAAAGCCCGCATTCATTAAAAGGCGCACATTGCCTTCCCGCTTTATAAGCGGCGGGCAATCATGACCGGCATTAACATAGGTAAGTTTCCGTTTTTTTAGGGAGTACACGCCTAAGAACATGGTGAAGTACATGGTGTCCGGTAAATTTAATTCGCGAAACCGATGCACCAACTCCAACATCGCTACCGTAGGATCGACGAGGAGTTCCGGCGCCATGTTGCGCATGGTTTGGGAGATAAACACCGTGGTCATGGAGGAAGAAAATCCGTGGCCTACGGCATCGGCGATGTAAAACGCCACGTGGTCGTCGTCGATTTGCATGACATCGAAAAAATCGCCGCTTAAAAGCTCCGCCGGCCTGTAGTAATAATCCATAAAGAGGGCGCGCATAAAACCTTTCGGCGGCAAGAGGGAGCGTTGAATCGCCGAGGCGTTCACTTGCTCTTCCGTAAAGGAGCGGTTTTTTTCCACGAGCTCGATCTGAAGTTTCTTTTCCACGCCTTTGTCCCGGTACACTTCCACGGCACCGATGATTCTGCCGTCGTGTCCTCGAATGGGATTGGTCTTGACGGAATAATACACATCCCCTACATAGGTTTCCCGCTGTATGGTTTCCCCTCCGGCGAGGCAACGGGCCGTCATGCGAAAATCAAAAAATCCGTAGTCGTCGGAATCGTACGCGTGGTACATTTGATCTTCCAGGGCAAGACGCATGGCCTGATTATAATAAACCACCTGATTGTCCTCATTGACGACCCGAATTAAATCGGAAATCGTATCGAGCAAGGCCATTTCTATTCGGTTGTTCAATAAATTATGTTCAGCCATGCCACCACACCTGTCTTACGGTCTCGGACCGTAGTATTGATAGTAATCTGTGCGAATACTTCCGTTAAATAACTTGCGTTTACGATCGGCTCGTTTGCCGAAGCCTCTTTCAAATCCCTCGTCAGCGGTAATAATGTACTCGCTCCACGTGGGAAGGCTCCGCGCCAAATCGCCGAGGGCGCGGTTAATTTCTTTTACCGATTCTCTATCCTCAATACGTTTACCGTAAGGGGGATTCGTAATAATAATGCCGTACTCTCCGCCTAAATCTAAGTGGGCCACGCCCTTTTCGATTAAGCGCACGTCGTCGGCCAGCCCCAATCCGTCGAGATTAATTCGCGTCGCTTCGATGGCCTTAGGATCGATATCGAACCCGAAAATTTCCAATTCGCTGTCGTAATCGATCATGGCGAAAGCTTTTTTGCGCATGTCTTTGGCTTGGGCGCTTTCCATATTCCAATATTCGAAATCGAAACGGCGATTAAGACCCGGCGCAATGTTTCTGGCGAGCATAATGGCTTCGATTAAAATGGTACCGCTGCCGCAGAAGGGATCTACGAGCATACGATTTTTATTCCAAAAACTGAGCTGCACGAGGCCGGAAGCCAATGTTTCCGTAAGGGGCGCCTTTACCGAACGTTGGCGGTATCCG
>QWCQ01001180.1_pt1 | contig 10686 bp, 5 predicted proteins | sample 1972701 | NCBI WGS metagenome assembly QWCQ01 (sample SAMN09866704, study PRJNA288562) | Human gut metagenome isolate pre4_stool, whole genome shotgun sequencing...
TTTTAGTTCCTGTAAGCTTGATTACTTCTTGTGCAATCTTTGCACTTGTTTCATAACGATTAGCTCCTGCTATTGTTCTAACGTTGTATTGTGATAGGCCGATCTTTGTTTTATCTATTGATTTTTCTCCACCTATTACGATTACATTCTTAGCTCCTAATCTCTTGATTTCTTGTGCTACTACTGAATCTAATTGATCTTTTTGTACAAGTAGGATTGGTGCTTTTAATGCTTTTGATAATGCGGATGCTGATAAGCTGTCTGCGAATTGTTCGTAGTTTGCTACGATTACTGTGTCAGCAGATTCGTAGTATTTCTTGGATACTTCTACTGATGTTTGAATTCTGTCAGCTCCTGCAACTCTTGTTGTAGTTTTTTGTTGTTCAGCTGGTGTGCTTGGAGTTGTTGTTCCAGGTACGCTTGGTGTTGGTGTCACTGTGCCAGGATTACTTGGTGTTGTTCCTGGGTTTTCACCTGGTTTTTCGCCTGGTTTTGTTGGATCTTCCTTGCCAGGTTTATCTGGTGTTGTTGGATCTTCTTTGCCAGGTTTATCTGGTTTTGTCGGATCTTCTTTGCCAGGTTTGTCTGGTTTTGTTGGATCTTCTTTGCCAGGTTTGTCTGGTTTTGTCGGATCTTCTTTGCCAGGTTTGTCTGGTGTTGTTGGATCTTCCTTGCCAGCTTCTTTTATCTTAGCTATTTCATCTTTGATTTCTTTAGCTAATTTGTCAACTTCTTCTTGAGTTGCATCTTCCTTCTTAACTAAGTCTTCAGCTTTTTTGATCAAATCTTGTAATGCTTTTTCTTGTTGTTCATCTAGTTTGTAATTTTCTTTTTTCTTCAACAATTCTTCTGCATCTTCTTTTTGACCTATAAGTTCTTTCTTATCAACTTTTTTAGCTTCTTTTTCTTTAATGTTAGCTAAAGCTTCTTTTAATTTGTTGTTGATTTCATCAACCTTGTCTTGTGGTTGTTGTTCAGAAATTGCTTTTCTTGCTTGTTCAATCAAATCTTCAAGTTTAGCTAATTGTTCATCAGTTACATCGTATTTTTCAGGAACTTCTACTATTGAATGTGCTTTTAATAAGTTGTTCAATAAGTCTGTTGTATCAACTGGATCTACTGCGTTAGGATCTTTTCTCTTGATTGTAACTTCTTCGATTGTTTCATTTCCTGCATCGTCATATGCTTTGATTTGGAATTTGTTTTCGCCGATTTCCAATGGAACTTCTATTTCGAATTCTCCGTCAACGCCTTCTTCAAGTTCGAAGGCATCCCAAGTTTTGTCTATTCTTGAAAGCATTGATTCGTTAAGATACATTTCCAAGTAAGTCATGTTTTCATGACCTTTTACTTTGATCTTAGCCATTGGGGCTTTTTCATCGTCTTGTATTACTTCGTAATCAATTGTTGGAGCAATGAAGTCTTTTCTGATTCTTCTGATGATAGTATCTTCAAGAGGACGTCCTTCAATGTTTTGTCCTATAACTTTTAGTTGCAATTCGTAAACAAATCCATCTTCCAATCCAGAAATGTCTAATTCGTGATCAAATACGAAATTGCCATCTTTATCTTTGTTAACTTTGATTTTTTGAACTTCTGTTCCTTCTACTTGTTTACCATCTCTAGTTATAGTTAATGTTAACTTGTCTAATTGGTCAATGTGAGTAACATTACCTTGTACGTGAATCTTCTTGTAAGATTCTGGGTTTTGTTCGTCTTCGTATTTACCAAATGCTGCATAGTAATCAGGGTTTTGAACAGTGATTACAGGCATTGTGTAAACTGGTTTTTCTGGTTTTTCTTCTGGTTTTTCTGGTTCAGGTTCGTCTGGTTTTTCTTCACCTTTTACGATAACTGGAATTGTGTAGTAAATTTCCTTGTCGCCAATTTTAACCTTTACTTTTATTTCATATTGACCAGGTTCTTTTGGATCAACATTCTTAATTATTCTAACCTTTGCATCTTTTGGTAAGAAGTCAAGGTGTGCTTTTGCTTGTTCATTTTTAAGAGGTTTATCACCAACTGTTAATTCAATTGGTTTGATTGCTGTTACATTAACAGGAATCCAGTAATATGTTTCGTTACCATTAACTTTAACAGATACTCTAATTCCATATTCACCAGGTTTTTCTGTATTTTCAAAATTCTTTTCTAATATTTTAACTTCAGCATCTTTTGGTAATCCTTCGATGTGTTCTTTAATTTGATCTATTCCTGGAATTGAATCTCCAACTTTCAATTCTATTGGTTTGATCTTAATGTCAGATTTAACTCCTGTGTCAACATTTTCTCCAGCGACATTTCTTGAGTTATCCCAAGCGTAAATGCTTAGGTTAGACAAGTCAAATCCTTCAGCTATTTTGAATGTATAAGAGTAATCTCTTACTATATCAATATTCTTGAATATATCGTCTTTTCTAACTTCTTGTTCGTACCATTCACCAGTTTTAGTGTTTTCATATCCTACGCTAAATACACCTGCTAAGTTATCTTTTGCAGTTACAGTTATAGTTCTGTTATCTGCATTGTATTTGTAGCTTAATTTCGGTGCTGTATTGTCTAACAATATGTTGTATTGATATTTTTGTTCCTTAGCATCTTTGTAATCAACGTGTCCTTTGATTTGATAGATGTATTGTCCTTCATCAACAGGTTTTCCGTTTTGATCTTTGAAATCCCAAGCTGCTCCTCCAGGAACGTATTCGAAGTTCCATTTACCATTGTCTTTGTACAATCCATTTACTTTTAGAAGAATTGGGTCGATGAATAAGTTTCTCAATGTGTTGCCATCTTTGTCTAAGATGTCGTATTTTACATCAAGAGCGTTTCTCATAATTGTGATTACTGGTGCAACTTCTGAGTTTAATTTTTCGTCATCACGTGAATTAACGAATACAGTTGGTTTGCCATCGACATTCCAAGCATTCCAGTAGTTCCATCCGCCTTCTTTTCCTCTTCTCATAAATCCTGATTTATCTATTCCACCATTATCATATACTAGTGGTTTGTAGTTGACATCGTCGCTGAAATCAGGCATGTTGTCCAAGAATTGTGGTTCTGACCAATCGCCCTTGAATCCAGTGTAAGGAACTGAAAGTGTAGGGTTAGTTTTGGATTCAAACATTACATATCCTTGTGCAAATTGATTCTTGTCAATTCCTTTTGTAGATATTGTTGCTTTGTATTCAAATTCACTGTTAGCTTTTACTGTAACTTGTGGTAATTCTTTTTCTTCTGCAACAGATGAATGTTCTGTGTATCTTCCATCTTTTACTTCATCTTTTAATGAGATGTATCTTGGTGTAAATGTGATGTCTTTGTCAGAGTAGTTTTTCAATTTGAATGTTGCATTAAATTGATCTCCAACTTCTCCAAGTTCTAATTTACCATCTTCTTTTGTATCTTTTCCGCCAGTAGCTGTTACAGTTACGTGAGTTGTAGCTGCTTTTTCAAGGTCCACAAGTCCTGCACCTTGTTGTTTTGGTGTGTACAATGAAGCTGAAGCACCTTTTACTTCTTTGTCTTCTATAGGAGTTGCTGTGTTCATCATAACCAAAACTGTCAAGTATTCTTGGATTGGGTCTGGTTTTCCATCAGCAGTTCTCTTTAACCAACCATCTTTGTACAATCTTTGCATTACTAATGCACTTGCACCTGCAACTTGTGGAGTTGCCATTGATGTACCACTCATCATAGTGTATTTATCTTCATTTATTGTTGAGTAGATTTGTCCACCAACACCTGCGATATCTGGTTTTAATCTCAAATCTGGTGTGATTCCCCAAGATGAGAACTCACTCATTTGTTCACCTTTTGGATTTTTAACAGAATGTACTGGAGTGATGTTGATTTGTTGATTTGGGTTTTTACCTAATAAATCAATTAATTTTTGTCCATCTTTGTTACTGATGAATACTGAAGGGAAATTTTTATCTTCCATTCCAGACATAAATGACAAGTTGTTGCCTTCTGGAGAGTTGTAAATTATGATACCTTTTGCACCTAGTGATTTAGCTAATTGAGCTTTGTCGTTAAAGGATCCATCTCCCCTCATTGCAAGTACGATTTTACCAGTTACGTCTTGTCCATTGTATTGTTCTTCGGTATTTCCTAATCCAACATAAACGTATGGTTTCATTTCTGTTGTTGTCTTTTCGTTTTCGCCTTCTGCAGTACCTGCTGAGATGTCAGGTTGTCCTTCTCCTTCAACTTCTACAACTCTTCCTCTCATTTCTCTGTTTTCCATTGACGCTACTGCATAAGATGGATCTGCAACTGCAGGGTGTCCTGTAGTACCAAAGTCAGGGTTGATAGCTAAGTTAGTCTTGCCTTCTCCACCCCAGTTTGTAACACGGTCATTACCCATGGCAACTGCGCATACAACACCGGCAGCTTTAGCTTTGTTGAATGCTTCATTTGTAGGAGAAACGCCTTCTCTACTGTAACCTGATCCCATTCCCAAACTCATGTTCAATACGTCTGCACCAAGTTTTACTGAATCGTCAATCGCTTTCAACCATACTTCTTCGTAAACTGTAGATACTAATGCATCGTTGCTGAATACCTTCATCGCTAATAATTGTGCGTTTGGTGCTACTCCCTTTACTCCTTCATTTTTTGCATCACCATTTGCAGCAACTATACCAGCTACGTGCATTCCGTGGTATCCACCTATTCCTGAGTCTCTGATTTCTTCTGATTCATCAGCGTAGTTGTATCCATAAGGAACTTTATTGCTGTACCATTTTCCTTTTAGTCCATTTTCTTTGATTACTTTATTAACTTCGTCTTCGCTATTATACTTTGAATTAACATAAGGAGATAATTTCATATCCTTGTGCTTAGGATCCACACCAGTATCTATAATACTAATTAACATTCCTTGTCCTGAGAAATCGTATTGATCCCACAAAGTATTAGCCTTAATCATTCCTGGAGCCGAAGCCAAGTTTGGAGATGCTCCTCCTTTAGGTCTTTCAGCCTTCATTTGAGTTGTAACCTTTTTAACTCCAGGTTGTTTTCTCAATTTGTCGATGTCTTTTGCTTTAACTTTAGCTGAGAAACCTGTGATAACTGCGGAAAATTCATCTTCTTTGTCAACTTTAACGTTTTCTTTGTTAAGTTTAGTTTTGATGTTTTCTGAAGTTTTCTTAACATCTGCTTCAGATGCCTTCACAGCTTTTGAGAATCTTGCGCTCTTCACGTTTGGTTCTCTTTCGATAGCAGCCTTGTCACTAGTTTCTACGATAACTTTGACTTCTTGGTCTGCCTTTACGCCTTGTTCTTGAAGTTTAGCATATGTAGTGCTGTCTGTTTGATTAGTTGCGAATGTCGTTGCACTCGGCAATACCAATGAAAACAATAACACACCAGCTAAAAACTTTTTGGAATATGGTTTCATATTTCCCTCCTACTTTTTTATATGCAAAAACGGCAAAATAATTGCTTTTTGCTCATAAGATAATTTTACTTAACAAAATAGTAAATGTCAAACTAATTTTGAAATTCGTATTTCATAAATATACTTCTATCGTTTTCATCAAAATAAAGAGAAAAATCCACACGTTTTGCAAATTAAGTCGTTTTATTTGGACAAATTACTGATAACATTTATTGTTCATTGTTTTTTTATTATTTAATTGAATAATAATGTGTAAAACCTGCCCTTTTGTTACATTATTTTTCAAAAATATTTTTTCTAACAAATTTTATTATGAAATCTGTTACCATAATTTTTTCAGAATTTGTTACTATAAACCACCACACAAATACTCTATAATATATGAGAGGAGGATTAAATGAACACTAGAAAAATTACTACAACTGCGATTTTCATCGCGCTTACGGCTTTTTTCACGATGGTAATCAAAATCCCAGTGTCACCTGCGATGGGTTATGTTAATCTTGGAGACTTCATTATATTATTATCCACTGTCGCATTCGGACCAGTTATAGGAATGATTTCCGCTGCGTTTGGCTCAAGTTTAGCGGATTTGCTGCTTGGTTATGCAGCGTTTGCACCATTTACATTCGTTGTCAAAGGTTTGATGGCTCTTGTAATGGGATTGTTCTTGAAAAAAGTCAACAATCAAAAAACATCTACAGTTCTAACTGCGGGAATTATCTGTGAATTGGTGATGGTTGTTGGATATTACTTCACATCTGTAATTCTTTACGGAAACAAGACGGCAATCGCTACAATTCTTCCAAACTCAGTCCAAGCTGCTGTGAATTTTGTGATATTCGCACTTATTTGGAAGAGATTTTTGAAAATAACTGAATCTATATTGAAAGACTAGAGAGTATTTTATGAAGAAATTGCTAATACCATTTTCTTATTTAGCACAAATTATTGTATTAATCGGACTGATATTTTTTGATGGATTCGGTCAACAAGGTTTTGTTTTGTTGTATTTGATTCCGTTCGCTATTTTGAATTTGGCGCTACGAAATCAAATATCCAACAAAAATCTCAGATTATTGCATGTTATAATCAATGTTATATCAATTTTCGCGTTTGCGATTTTAATGATATTATCATTTGTTTTCCCAGTTTCAAACAAATAAATTATTCTACAAACCAAAAAACACAGCCTGTCACTAATAGTGATAAGCTGTGTTTTGTTTTCTATTGAATACGAAAAGTATAACATGAGCTAGAATAATTCCACACACTACATCGATAATGCTGTGTTGTTTTACAAGCATAGTGCTTATGCAAATTCCCACATCCCACAATAAGAATAAAATCTTCGATTTCCCTTTATTTTTCAATATTCTTCGAAACTGATTGTCGATTATCACGGTTGTAGATACGTGAATGCTTGGACACACGTTATTTGGTGGGTCTATCTTGTGAATTCCTTTGATTATCCACGCACAAATATCATTTCCAGTGATATCTGTTACTCTGATGTCAAGTGCTGTCGGATATATCATATAAATTATAAGTGATATGAACATCACAGAAAACATCGGGATAATTATGTCGTACATATTATCGTATGATTTTCTCTTTAGTAAATACACAAATGGTATCACTAGCATCAAAAACCACGACGAATACATAAGTATCGCTGGTTTATAAAAAGGAATGTAGTCGTCTAGTTTCGAATATACTATGTGATAATTTCTATTGGGTATTTTTTCCATTGCAAAAAACCACACCAAATACACTGCATAGACTTCTAGTATGAATTTGAGTGGGTTTTGATCGTAAATTCGTTTAATGTTTTTCATTTTAATAAAAGTTTCTTCTTTGATATCCTCTTGTAATCGCTATGATCGGCTTGTAGTCAGTGATTTGCGATAGGATTTTGCCTTTCACAATATCAACTATTTCCTTGTCTTCCATTTCCTCATCTATATCTACTCTTATGTCAAAAATCATCTCATCGCCTTCTTTTTTAGGGCAAATCCTAAAATCGTTCAATATCCAATCTTCGTTGACATCGGTGATGATTTTCTCGACAATTTCGTGCAAGTTTTGAACTTTCGGATTGTTTACTGCCAACGGATCCATGTGAATCGTCGAATACACGCCCTTTTTTTCTATCAAATCCCTTTCAATTCTATCAGCTAATGAGTGTAGTTTGATGAATTCTTCGGAGCTGTTCACTTCGACATCCACAGTTATGAAGATGTGACCTGGGCCGTAATCGTGAACTCTCAAATCGTGTGCACCGTAAATTCCGTCGTATGATGTGATGAAATCGGTGATTTCACGTTCGAATTTTCTGGATGCACCTGTTCCTAAAAGCTTATCCACAGTGTCTGTTATCATTTCAAATCCGTTTTTGATGATGATAACACCACCCAAAAGTCCGATGTATGCGTCGATATTAAGTCCTGTCAATTTGAATACTACGACAGATATAAGTACGATGGATGTGGATATGCAGTCGCTTTTTGAATCCACAGATGTTGCCATCAACAAATCCGAGTCGATTTTCTTGGAAATTTTGTAGTAAAATTTGCTTAGCCAGAACTTCGCAACAATCGCTACGATTAGAACAATCAACGAATAAATGTTGAATGTGATGATTTCCGGATGAATAATCTTCTTAAATGATGCGACTACCAATTTAACCCCGATGTAAATGACCAAAATAGTAATCAATGACGAGAAGATGTACTCCAATCGCGAATGACCGTACGGATGTTTTTCATCGGCGGGTTTCGTGCTCATACTAAAGCTTAAAACCATCAGAATAATACTGAAACAATCCGATAAATTGTTGATAGCATCAGCCATTATCGCTATGGAATTAGTGAGTAATCCTATTATTAATTTAGTAGAAAACAAAAATAAGTTAATGAACAATCCCACAGCACTGCTCAAATTACCGTATGATCTACGCGTCGTGAAGCTTTGCGTGTCTTCGTAATTTTTAACAAATTTTTGAATCAAAAAATCTATCATAAAATCCTTCCTTAAAATGTAATTATTTTATTATTATATCAGAGTTTATATCAAATGTTCACAATTAACAAAATATTTACAATCTTACTGTTTCTTTTAGAATAATCAACTTATCCCCAACATTAAGCGTAACATTGCCCGAAGGAACGATGATTTCGCCATTCTTTGATTGAATCATAACCACAAGTTCAGAATCAATCATGTCGATATCCTTTAACTTTTTACCATTCCAGTTGTTTTTGTCGCTGATTGTGATTTCAACCAAACCGTAACCTGTCGGATCAAAATAAGATTTGCCGCCAATTATAACAGTGTCATCTGCGCAAATCACAGTATCGCCACGTGGAACTACAAGTTTGTTATCTCTTATAATTTTTGCAACAATTATATCGAAATGAAGCCCTATCTCACTAACCTTTTTTCCTACAAGTTCACTGTGCTCATTTATTTTAGTTTCGATAAAACCAACATCGCTTTTAGAACTGTAATAATTGAAAGTTTTAAGGACAGTATCGTCAGGATCAATCATATCGGTTTTTTTACAAATAATCGGGAAAAGGGAACCTTGTATCAAACAAGACAACAGACAAATCACGAAAATTATGTGGAACAAATCCACAGATAACTTTGCGTTACTATTTATAACCATAATCGCAAACGCAATTGCAGCCGCTCCTCTGAATCCTGCCGCAGAAATTACAATAAGTTGATTCTTCTTGTATCCAAAAGGTTTCAAAAGCAGAATACTTGCCAATGGTCTTGCAATAATTGTGATAAAAACCATCACCAAGAAAGCCACAGGAACAGCCTTTACGATACTTTTAGGATCTGCCAAAAGTCCCAGCAAAAAGAACAAACCAATCTGCATTATTCCCGAAAAACCATCGAAGAAGAACACAACCTCTTTCTTCCTATAATATTCCAAATTCCCAATCATAATTCCAAGTACATACACTGACAAGAACGCATTTCCTCCCAAATTCTTGCTAATCGCAAAAGTTAGAAGCGCGCAGGAAATAATAAGAACAGTGAACAGACCGTCTTGTGAGAAATCTATCTTGAAAATCAATTTTTCTGTTAATTTTGCCATCAAAAAACCAATCAACAGCCCAATTCCAACTTGAAGAAGAATTAGTTTGAATACGGAAGTCTTAGACCCCATCAAAATCGACAAAAAAATCATAGTCATAGTGTAAGCTGTCGGGTCGTTAGAACCACTTTCGATTTCAAGCATGGATGCAGTGGAGTATTTGAGATTCAAATTCTTGCTTCGTAAAATCGAACTGACTGAAGCAAAATCCGTAGAGCCAACAACGGATCCCAAAAGCATGGATTCCACGAAACTGATTTTAAGTACAAAATAACAGAAAGCTCCCGTAAGAACAGACGTTAACACAACACCCGCACTTGCCATGATAACTCCCTGTGTTGTCACTGGTTTTGCCATTTTCAAATTTGTACCGAAACCACCGTAGAACATAATAATCAAAAGCGCAACGCTTGAAAACTCGTCCACAAATCTGTAATTATTGAAATCTTTTCCGAAAAAATTAAACGATATTCCTAAAATAATAAACAATAGAAACGACGGAATACCATATCTATTTGAAAATTTAACAGCCAAAAGCGCCAACAAAAGCACAATTGCCACGATTAAAATATACATAAATCCTCCTTGGGAAATTGATAAATAAATTAATAACTAAATGTCAATTAACTATAGTATATCATAATCGTAAATTGATTATTTGTATAAAAAATCTAATAATTGTATGTCATTTATAGAAAATGACACAAATTTACCCTGAAAACAGCCCATTTATAAATTATTTCAATAAATAAAACTCAAATTTTCCAAAATTTTACGATATAATAAGTATATAGAATATTTTAGGAGGGATTACATAATGAAGAAATTCATTAAAGCTTTGACATTGTTTGCCATGATTTTAGTATTGGCAACTGGTTGCCAAAAAGCTGCTCCTGGAGCTGATAACAAGGGTCCTGGAACTGCAAAAGATGGTAACGAACAAAAAATTGAAACTGCAAGTATGAAACTTGTAAATGCTGTCAACAAGGGTGGATATGAACTTGTATCTACAGAAGATTTGAATTCATGGATTGACCAAAAGAAAGACATGGTTATAGTGGACACTATGCCAGCTAAATCTTTTGACAAAAACAGAATTCCTGGCGCTGTAAATGCTGAATTGCCTATGAAAGCAGACGAATTAAAACCAGAACAAAAAGAAGCTTTCTTGAAA
>QWCQ01001183.1_pt1 | contig 10668 bp, 8 predicted proteins | sample 1972701 | NCBI WGS metagenome assembly QWCQ01 (sample SAMN09866704, study PRJNA288562) | Human gut metagenome isolate pre4_stool, whole genome shotgun sequencing...
TTAATATTTAGAATAAAATTGATTTAAGGAATAAAGACGATTGTATTAATATTTATAGTATATTTTGTATTTTAATCATGGTTTGTAAGAGTATAATAATGATTAAATAAATTCTAAGGAGGCTGTATGAGATTTGAGGATATAGTTTATGAAAGACCAGATTTTGATGGGCTTGTGGGAGAGATTTCTTCCTTACTTGATGGGCTTAGTAGGTCAAAGGATAGGGAGGAGTTTTTCTCCTTACACAAGAAGATTGAAGATTCTTTCCTTAAAATTGATGAACTTTATAATATCGTAAGTATCAGAAATTCTATCAATACCAAGGACGAGTTCTATGATGGTGAGCTAAAGCTTTTCTATGAGCATATGCCACGTTTCGATGAGCTTAAGCATAGGCTTGGTACAATCAGAATAGAAAGTAAGTTTAGAGCTGACTTTGAGGAAAAGTATGGCAAGACTATTACTATGAGAGATAAGCTCCAAGAAGACACCTTCGACCCTTCTATTATAGAAGACAGAATCGCCGAGTCCAAGCTTGTAAATGAATATTACAAACTAACTGGTGGGGCAGAGATCGAATTTAGGGGAGAGATAAAAAATATATCCGGACTTCTTGCCATAACCCAGGATAGGGATAGGGACACTCGAAGAGAAGCCTTTGAGGCTCTTAATGGCTGGTTTTCGGCTAATATGGAAAGTCTTGATAGGATTTATGATGATTTGGTTAAGATTAGGACCAAGATCGCAAACAAACTTGGCTTTGAGACTTACACTCCTGTAGCCTACAAGCTTATGGGAAGGCTTGATTGGGATAGTAGCGACGCAAAAAAATATAGAGAACAAATCTTAGAGCATATCGTTCCTTTAAGTCAAAAAATCTACGCCGACCAGGCCCAAAGAATCGGGATAGAAAATATGAAATATTTCGACCTTCCCCTAAGCTTTCTTTCAGGAAATCCGAAGCCTATTGGTGATGAAGATCTCTTAGTAGCTAAGGCACTTGAGATGTATAAGGAGTTGTCAGAGGAGACAGGCGAGTTTTTCGAAGCCATGATTGATAAGGGCATGATGGATCTAACTACTAAAGACGGCAAGGCTCCAGGTGGCTATATGACAAGTCTTCCTCTTACACAGATGCCTTTTATCTTCTCAAACTTTAACGGAACCAGCGGAGATGTGGATGTCCTAACTCACGAGGCGGGCCACGCCTTCCAGGGCTATCTTACAAGAGATATGTATCCTAATGAGAATAACGACCTAACAATGGAAATAGCAGAGACCCATTCTATGAGCATGGAGTTTTTCACTCATCCTTGGATGGAGAAGTTCTTTGGAGAAGATAGCGAAAAATATTACTACGACCATATAGCCTCAGCCATCAAGTTTATCCCTTATGGGGCAAGTATTGATGAATTCCAAGAATATGTCTACGCCAATCCATCTGCAAGTCCAAAAGAGCGAAGGGCAAAGTACAGAGAAATAGAGAAAAAATACCTCCCTCACCTAGACTATAATGGAAATGAATATTTGGAAAATGGCGGAAGATGGCAAAGGCAACTCCACCTTTATACTGATCCCTTCTACTATATCGACTACACCATAGCCCAGATAAACGCCTTCCAATATTTCGTAATGGACATGGAAAATCACGAAAAGGCCTGGGATTCTTATATCAAACTATGTAAGATAAGTGCCAAGCTTCCTACCAAAAAGGCCCTTAAAGAAGTAGGTCTAGAAAGCCCCTTCGATGATGGAACAATAGAGAAAATCCTCCCAAAACTTACCTCCTACCTGGGAAGTTTGGATAAGGAAAAGATTAAGTAAAAATATTACTATAAAGCTAAGAAAAAATAATCCCTCCTTAGTGGATAAAGCCAAGGAGGGTTTTGTGCTGTGATGAAAAGTTTCGTTAGGCAAGATTTATAACAATGAGATGTCTCGACTCCGCTCGACATAAGGGGTGACGAAAGGCTAAGAGAGGACGGGAGAAATATCATTTAAACGAATCCCTTACTTCGACCTTGTGGAGAAGTCTCAGACATTAATTATATTATGGAATAATTGCCTATTCTTTGAGAATAAGCTAAACAACAATAACGCCATCTCGAACGAATGTGAGAGATCTACAGTCTATGATGACATGTAGATTACGAAGGTTAAGTTATCTACTAGAATACATAGAAAACAAAAACTCAAACCAGACACGTCCCAAGGTTCTTAAGACCTCTCGTCGCTTCCACGTGGAAGCTCTGTCGAGGTGGAAAGGAAGATATTTTGCCAGAGATGTCTCGACTCCGCTTCGTTTCGCTCGACATAAGGGATGCTGCCGCACCCTACCGTTTCCCTTATCCCGACCTTGTGGAGGGATCTCACTCGTTATATTTAATTAGCAGATAATTATTTACTTTAAATAAAAGTATATCTACAAATAACACCATCTCGAACGAATGTGAGAGATCTACAGTCTGTGATGACATGTGGATTATTGAGTTTAAGTTATTTACGAAAATACATAGCTAACAAAAACTCAAACTAGACACGTCCCAAGGTTCTTAAGACCTCTCGTCGCTTCCCTGTGGAAGCTCTGTCGAGGTGGTGAGTAAGGGAAATTAAATTTTAATATGAGATCTCTCGACTCTGCTTCGCTTCGCTCGAGATAAGGGCGAGAGAAGGAACATAGATTTTACTATTTAAGATTATCTACGAGATGTCTCGACTCCGCTCGACATAAGGGGTGCTAACACACCCCACCTGTTCCTTTACACCAATTGCAGTGGAAGTCTCTCTATTTCCTAGCAATCCTTATCTTCAAACACCACTATCACAGCTCCGTCTTTTACCTCTATTTCAAAATCTTCTTTTTTTGTTTCGTTTGACACTCCTAGGGCGTCGTCGATTTTCATGATGTAGTCTTCTAGTTCGTAGTAGAGTCCCTTAATTGTAAGTCTTGTATTATCATTTAGGGAGAATATTGATACGTAGAAGTCGTGGTTTTTGTAAGTGTATGTGAGTTTATCATCTACTACAAATATTTCCTTAGCTTTCGATTTTAATCTTATATCGATTCCTTGTTTTTGATAATGGTAGATGGTGCGGATGTTTGATATGGTGTGACTTTCGCGTCCGCCTAGCCCTCCGTAGATTATTATTTTCTTATAGCCTTTTTCCTTGGCGAATTCTATCGCAGCAACGGTATCCGTATAGTCCTTCACTGGGTTTAGGGCGATTACGTGATCGTCGTCTGGTCTTTTGGATGAGTCGAAGTCTCCTATGATGTAGTCGACCTTGATATTTTCGCTCTTAGCAAGCCTGTAGCCCTTATCAGCTGCAAGGACCAAGTCATCTTTTCCTATTTCGTCGAAGAAGCCATCGAAGCTTCCTCCTCCAATTATATAACAAGTTTTCATATTTCACCTCTTCTCTTAGTTTATTATAAATTGTGCAATTGAGCAATTTTTTATTAATCGCCATATTCCCTACAATTGTGGTAAAATATACTTGTACGATAGTATTGGAGGTAGATATGGAAAAGCTAGATAAGAAATCTAGGGATTTATTAAAAGTAATTTGTTATGGAATTATATTATTTTTTGCGTTCTGGTATTTTCCAGTTATCAAAGATGGCCTCATCAAGGTAGTTGGAGTCTTCCAACCCTTTATCATAGGGGCGATGATTGCTTATCTAGTAAGTATCCCTATGAATTATTTTGAAAGAAAGCTTAGGGCAAATTTCCCAGAGGAGAAGCATAGGAAGAAGATAGGTGCCTTGTCTTTATTTGTGTCATGGGTGCTTATTATATGTTTCTTGATTTTATTTTTAAATATCCTCATTCCAAGGATAGTTACAGTTATATTCTCTTTCTTCAACAGATGGCCTGAGTTTATCAGAGAAACATACGAGACCTTGAATAGTCACGCTATCACCAGACCTTATGCAGACAAGTTCTACGATTATGTGAACTCCTTCGGCTGGTACGAGGTGAGAAATGCTGTAATGAATTTTGTCACTGACAAGAAGACCAATCTTTTTAGTCTAACTACAGGAGTCCTTAACTCAGTTAGCTCTTCCTTGATTACAATATTTACAATCATTGTCTTTTCTATCTTTGTCTTAATCTATAAGGATATGCTAAAGACGAATGGAACAAGGATTCTATATGCTTTGATGAGTGAAAAGAAGGCGGATTATATAAACAAGGTCCTATCCTTATCCTACAACACATTCAAGGATTATATTTTCTCAAGGCTTATAGCAGTAGTTACTCTCTCAACCCTAACTTTTGTGGGCATGTTTATTATGGGGATCCCCAACGCAGGGGTCATCTCGCTTTTTGTGGGAGTTTCAGATTTGATTCCAATATTTGGTCCCATAGTTGGAGCGGGTCTATCGGCAGTCATCATATTTTTGGAAAGTCCAATCAAGGCTTTGATTTTTCTAATATATGATGTGATAATCCAACAAATTCAGGAAAATATCATCTACCCTGCCATAGCAGGAGAGAAGATCGGACTTCCTGCTGTTTGGGTTCTTGCGGCAATTACAATCGGTGGGTCACTCTTTGGTATTTGGGGTATGCTTATCGGTATTCCTGTAGCTTCTATTATATATACACTCTTTCATGAGTTTATTGATAATAAGCTTAAGGGTAAGAATGTTACAGACAAGATGATAGAAGAAAAGAAAAATAAGCAATACACCATGGAGGATATTGATAGCCATGAAGCTAAGTAAATCAACCTTCGGAGAATTCGTTCCGGTTATAGACGAGGATAGGATCTACTACGGAGGCTTCCAGAATTCGCTTGAGAGAAAAAATGTGTCGAAGTTTTACAGGGATAGGTCCTGTGTAGTAACGGCTATGACCAATGTCTATTTCTATCTTTTCCATAAGGAAAGAAAAATAGATATGGCCTTATACAACGAATACCACTACTATTTCTTTAGGAGCCTAAGACCTCGGGCCAATGGTGTTCCTACTGTGAAAAGCCTTGATAGAAGGCTTGATAGGGTGAGGAAGGATTTTGGTATTTCTCTTGAGTCTAAGACCCTTACAGAGACAATGATTAACAAGAGACCACTAGCAAAGAAAATCGCCTTTATAGAAGAAGCCCTAGAGAAAGATAGCCCACCAATAATTATAAATTGGCTATCGAATGACATAAATGTCATGAAGCATCACGGAGTCTGCATCACCGAGCTTAATAGAGTAGGTGATAAGCATGAAGTAGTTGTTTCTAGCTGGGGGAGGGTCTACAGATTTATCCTAGAAGATTTTGAAAGACAATATAGAACTTATACTGGTTTAATTTATTTTAAGGAGAAATAATGCAAAAACAAGAAAGATTAGCAAGGGGAAATGGAGTTATACTTCCAATTTTCTCCATTCCATCAAATTATGGAATAGGAACTTTCGGCAAGAAGGCCTATGAGGCGGTCGATTTCCTATCAGATGCTGCCATCAAATACTGGCAAATCCTACCCCTAGGCCAGACTTCCTATGGGGACAGCCCCTACCAATCCTTCTCATCCTTTGCCGGCAATCCCTACTTTATCGACTTGGATATGTTGATTGAAGATGGGCTTTTGGAAAGAGAAGAGCTTGATAATCTAAATTTCGGAGACAACGAGAGATATGTCGACTACGGCATCCAATACAATCTCCGCTATAGAATCCTAGAAAAGGCCTTCGATAAGGCAAAAGAACTTGCGGCTGAGGAGATTAAGGAATTTAGGACTAAGGAAAAAGATTGGGTAGAAGACTACGCCCTCTTTATGGCTATCAAGAGAGAAAAGTTTGATGTAAGTTGGCTAGAGTGGGACGATGAACTAAAAAACAGGGACAAGAAGGCCCTAAAGGAATTTAAGAAGAAAAACTCAGAGCTTGTGGATTTCTATGTCTTTATCCAATATGAGTTCTTCAAACAATGGGAAAAGCTTAAGGAATATGCCAACAGGAAGGAAATCCAAATTATAGGAGACCTTCCAATCTATGTGGCGCTTGACTCATGCGATGCCTGGGTCAACTCAGATATCCTAAAGCTTGATCCAAAGACTAAAGAGCCAATTATAGTTGGAGGAGCTCCACCAGATGCCTACTCCGAGGACGGACAGCTTTGGGGAAATCCTGTCTATGACTGGGATAAGCTTAAAGAAAGTAATTATAATTTCTGGATTAAGAGAATAGGTGCATGCTTAAAGCTTTATGATATCCTAAGACTCGACCACTTCAGAGGCTTTGAGGCCTACTATGCAATACCAGCTACTGACGATAATGCGAGATACGGTAAGTGGGAGGAGGCAAAACCTTACGAGCTTTTCGATAAGATTATAAAGTCTTATCCAGACGCTCGCTTTATAGCAGAAGATTTAGGTTATATTACCAAAGAAGTTGATGATCTTAAAAACCACTACAACTTCCCAGGCATGAATGTCATCCAATTCGCCTTCGGTGAAAACTTTGACAGCAACTACCTACCACACAACTATGAAAGAAACTCTGTAGTATACTCATCAACCCACGACTCCGACACCCTAAAGGGCTTTTTGGATGAGGCTGACGAGGAACTTACTGGCCTAATCGATAAGTATTTCGGTCTAGAAGAGGGAGACGATAAGCTTGCAAAGATTATGAGAGCCCTTATGGCGTCAGTTTCTGATATAGCCATGTTCGAGATCCAAGACTTCTTTGGCTATGGTAATGAAAGCAAGATCAATTCTCCATCAACTATTGGTAACAACTGGAAGTGGAGAAGTATAGACAGTGATTATGATGAAAAATTAGCTAAAGAGATAAAAGAAATGTCAAAAATATATGGGAGATATGATTATGGACAAACTGAAAAAAAATAAATTTATTGAAAATTATGTAGAAAACTTACAGAGAATTACCCTCAAATCCTTCGATGAGACAAGCGATAAGGACAGATACGATGCCCTTTGCGATTCAATCATAGAATTAATTAACGAAGAATGGAGAGAATGTAAGAGAAATACAAGAAACGAGAGAAAGGCCTACTACCTATCTGCAGAATTCCTAATAGGAAGATCACTCGGAAATAACCTCATTAACTTAGGAATCTATGATGAAGTAAAGGAGCTTCTAGATGAGATTGGAATTGACTTTGAAGCAATAGAAAACTACGAGGACGACGCAGCCCTAGGTAACGGAGGACTTGGAAGACTTGCAGCATGCTTTATGGACTCCGCAGCAACCCAAGGGATTAACCTAGTAGGCTACGGTGTAAGATATAGAGAAGGAATCTTCAAACAAAAAATCGAAGAAGGCTTCCAAGTAGAAAGCGGAGATAGCTGGATCAAGGATGGAGATGGCTGGTCAATCAGAGTAGATTCCGATGCCAAAATAGTAAGATTTAGAGACCAACAAGTAAAGGCAGTTCCCTTCGACATGCCTGTTGTAGGTTTTGAAAATGGTAGGGTAAACACTCTTAGACTATGGCAATCTGAGCCATTCGAAGAGTTTGACTTTGCCAAGTTTAACAACTACGAATACGACGATGCAGTTAGCGAGAAAAACCGTGCGGAAGATATTACAAGAGTACTTTATCCAAACGACATGCAAAGAGCCGGCAAGGTCCTAAGACTTAAACAACAATACTTCTTCTGTTCAGCCTCTATCCAAGATATGGTAGAAAAATACAAGAGAGACTACCCAGAAGACCTTAAGTTTAATAACTTCGCCAAATACCACGTTATCCAACTTAACGACACCCACCCAATTATGGCCATCCCTGAACTAATAAGAGTCTTGGTAGATGAAAATGGAATCTTCTTTGAAGATGCTCTAAAGATTTGTAACAAGGTCTTTGCCTTCACTAACCACACAGTCCTCCAAGAAGCCCTAGAAAGATGGGATAAGGACATAGTTCTTGAAGTAAGCCCAAGATGCCTTGAAATAATTGAAAAAATTAATGATAAATTAGTAAAAGAATTTAAGGAAAAAGGATACTCAGAAGAGCAAATCGACCCATACAGAATCGAGAGATTCGAGCAAATCCACATGGCAAATCTTGCAATCTATGTAGGATTTTCTGTAAACGGTGTAGCAGCCCTTCACACAGAAATCCTAAAGGCTGATACCTTCAAGCACTGGTATAAGTTAAGACCTGAAATGTTTAACAACAAGACCAATGGTATCACCCCAAGAAGATGGTTAGTATATGCTAACAGAGAGCTTTCAAGCTTTATTACAGATAAGCTTGGTACTGACGAGTGGAAGTACAAGCTAGACCTACTAAAGGGACTCGAAAAATACAAGGATGACGAAGATGTCCTAGAAGAACTTTGGAATATCAAACAAACAAAGAAAAAAGAGCTTGCCAAATACATTCTGGACACAGAAGGAGTAAAGATCGATCCAGAATCAATCTTCGATATCCAAATCAAGAGAATCCACGAATACAAGAGACAACACCTTAACGTCCTTCACATAATCTATCTCTACCACAAGCTTAAGAAAAATCCTGACATGGAATTTACTCCAACAACCTTTATCTTCGGAGGAAAGGCAGCCCCAGGATACTTCAGAGCTAAGGGAATGATCAAGCTTGCCAACGAAGTAGCAAGAGTAGTAAACGCTGATCCTGACGTAAATGATAAGATCAAGGTAGTATTTGTTGAAAACTACAGGGTAAGTTACGCAGAAAAACTCTTCCCTGCAGCAGATATCTCAGAGCAAATTTCAACAGCAGGTAAGGAAGCAAGTGGTACAGGAAACATGAAGTTCATGCTAAACGGAGCCCTCACACTTGGTACACTCGATGGGGCAAATATAGAAATCTTCGACCACGCTGGAGAAGAAAACAACTTCAGATTCGGTGCTACAGTTGAAGAACTTAACGAGATAATGGATAGCTACAACCCAGTAGAATATTACTCCAAAGACCCGGACATCAAAGATGTAGTAGATAGTCTCGTAAGCGGAGAATTCAAAGACAATGAATCTTACATGTTCCTAGATATCTACAACGAACTAATCAAGCCACAAAATGGCCAAAGAGGAGATAGCTACTTCCTCCTAAAAGACTTCAAGTCTTACGCCAAGGCTCACGAGAGAGTAAATGAAGCCTACAAGGATAAGATAGACTGGTCAAGAAAGTGCTTGATAAATATCGCAAATGCAGGATTCTTCTCCTCAGACAGAACAATCCTAGACTACGCAGCTGATATTTGGAAAATAGATCAAGAGTAGAAAAATGGACGCACAAGCAATATTAGGATTAATGATCCCATTTATAGGCACGAGCTTGGGAGCGGCTTGTGTCTATATAATGCGTGATGAATTAAATATAAGAGTACAAAAGGGCCTATCAGGTTTTGCGGCGGGAGTAATGGTTGCAGCAAGTATCTGGTCCCTCCTAATGCCTGCCATGGACATGGTGGAAGATAAAATGGGAAGGATGGCCTGGATCCCAGCTGCTGTAGGATTTATAGTAGGAATCATATTCTTGCTCTTTCTTGACTCAGTTATCCCTCACCAACACATCGACTCAGACACACCAGAAGGACCTAAAAGCGAAAACCTAAGAAAGACAACCATGATGGTCCTAGCCGTAGTAATCCACAACATACCAGAAGGAATGGCAGTTGGGGTAAGCTTCGCAGGAGCAATCTATGGCCACGGCACAGTAACTATGGCAGGAGCTATGGTCCTCGCCCTAGGAATCGCTATCCAAAACTTCCCAGAAGGAGCAATCATATCCATGCCCCTAAAGGCGGTTGGAGTAAACAAGCACAAGTCCTTCATCTACGGCATACTGTCAGGAGCAGTAGAGCCAGTAGCTGCAGTACTAACCATCCTCCTATCAGGAATAATGGTACCAATCCTACCATATCTTCTAAGCTTCGCAGCAGGAGCAATGTTCTACGTAGTAGTAGAAGAGCTAATCCCAGAAGCCACATGAGAAGGAGAAGACCACACCAACATAGGAACCATAGGCTTTTCAGCAGGATTTGTTGTGATGATGGTCCTTGATGTAATGCTTGGATAGGTTAAGTTAATAAGAAAAATTATATTGAATTAAAAAAGCCTCAGACTCTAATTTACTTAAGAGCTTGAGGCTATTAATTTGACATTAAATGAGTAAATTCCTTACCCGCCACCTCGACAGAGCTTCCACGGGGAAGCGACGAGAGGTCTACAGAACTATGGGAGGTGTTTGGAATGAGTTTTTCTTATTTATGTATTTTCCTAAATAACTTAATCTTCATAATCTACATATCATCATAGACTGTAGATCTCTCACATTCGTTCGAGATGGCGTATTTGTTATTTGATTTAATTCTCAAAGTATAGGCAATTATTTTAAGATACAGTTAATGGCTGAGACCTCTCAAGTCCTCCATGAGCCGGATGGGCTTATCTTGAATCCAAAAACTGACACCGAAGGTGGCATCTCGAGCTTGTCGAGAGATCTATTAATTATACCTACCGTCGAGCGTAGTCGAGACATCTCTTGACTTGCTCCGTTTTTATCTATATTATATGATAGAAACAAATTTCTTTCGTATATTCCATAAGCTAATAAGCTGATTTTGGGTATAAATTAATTATACTTACATAAATTTTTATAAATAGAGAGGAAAATTATGGCTGATGCTTTATTGCTTACCTTAGATGAAAATTATATACCACAGATGAAAGTCCTTAT
>QWCQ01001184.1_pt1 | contig 10665 bp, 5 predicted proteins | sample 1972701 | NCBI WGS metagenome assembly QWCQ01 (sample SAMN09866704, study PRJNA288562) | Human gut metagenome isolate pre4_stool, whole genome shotgun sequencing...
ATGCGTCGCAGTAATATACGTCGGAGCTTAAGGGCTTTAAGCCGTTTTTGCCCGGGTTGAAGGATGTGATCTTTACGGCGTAGCCTTTGTAAATCTTCAACGCTTCCCGCATTTTAAAGACGGTGTTGCCGTTAACGTCTTTATCGGCTTGTACTTTGCCGTTTAAATCGCCGTTGTCAAGCTCTTCGATATCGCCGACCTGGGATTCGACGGGGTGGAATACTTTCTCGTCTTTTTTCTTCGTTTCGGGCATTCTGAAGAAAATGGGTTTGCTGTCGCCCTGTTGATCGACGACAAAGAGTTTAATATCCCGTTCGTAGTTGGTTCCCTTATCGTTATTGACGTCGTCTTTGTTGCCGTAGAAATCGAAGGAAAGGGTATTCGCCTTGTCGTCGTAGTCGAAGGTCATGACTTCGGCCCGTTTGCCGGTTTTTATCATGGTCGCCGATTGATAGTAAAGCTTCGCCTTCTTCGATACATTTTTCAGCGTACCGGAGACGCGGAATCCGCCGTCTTTATCGGGCGTGATTTTGCCGACATAGCCTTTTGCCTCCAGATCCTTCATGATTTCCGGAGTGTATTTCATCTCCGTGTTATCTTCATAGAAGAGGGGGTTGCCGTCGGCATCGAGTTTGCCGTTAAAATCGCCGTAATCGGTGTAGTCAATTTCTTCACCGGAGACGAAGTCGTATTTTTTATAGGTCTTGGGTTTCGGCATCTTCCGTAAATCGGAAGCTTCTAATTTGCCTATAGTGGAATGTGCTTCGTTCAAGACGATTTCAGGCGTGCCTTCGACCTTTTTATCATTCTCTTGTTTTTCTTCTTCCGGTTTGTTTTCAAGGGGCGCGGCGGTCTTCAGCTTGCTGCCGTCGATGGCATACTTGTCATCTGCCTTGTAGCCCTCTTCGTCCTCATTTGCCTTTGCGTTTACTTCATATTTCAGCTTCCCGTCGGTGAGATTTTTGTCGAATTTCACGCGGAAGGTGTCAGAGAAGTTGGTGGCGCCGTCGAGGGCCGCCAATTCCAGGGTTTTGCCTTGAAGATCGCTGTTGGCGCCTTTAATGACGTAGTGCGTTTCGCCGGTATTGGCATCGTAGCCTTTGTTGAGAACTTTTAGGTTCGGCTCTTTAATTAAGTCGCCGTATTCATCCACAAAGGATGCGCCTAAGAACCAAAGTTTGTTGGAAACTTCTTTAAAGGCCTCGGGATGTTGTTTTTGATCGTAATTAAACCACGTCTTCGATTTGTCCGGGTTTTGGTGATAGGTATCCTTCGCCACAACCTTAATTTCATCGGGATCGGAACAATCGACAGAAAGAATCTTCGGCGCCGTATTGTCAACTTTTACGGGAACATAAGACACTTGATAGGGGTAATCCGGTGTGAGACGGTATTGGAATTTGTAGTAATATTGTCCTTCCGCCAAGGGTGTCAGACCCGGTTCGATGTAGTCTCCATCTATTTCCATGGTTTTCGGCGAATACACTTTGCCGTCCCATTGCATTTCGGGGAATACTTTCATCTTGGATTTTTTTAAGCCCTTTGCCGTGTTGCTCTTACAGTTTAAAATGCCTTTAACAAATTGTTGTACGGAAAGGACTTTAAGGTTTCGTTGGCCCGCTTCTTCTTGTTGGTTGACGATGGCCACTTTCGCGTCGTAGGCGGAGCGCAAAATAAGGGGCGTAGGCGTTACCATTTTATCAGTGGTGTAACCGTCGACTATTTTACTGTCGCCGGTGGTTTGTTGCGTAAAGTCCATGCCGTTATTCAAAGAGAAGAAAGCGGGGTCTTGTTCAAAGTTCGGGTTGCCGTCTTCAGTGTTTTGAATAACGCCTGCCGGGTTAAAGAGGTCGATGCCGTGTTCGCCTCCGCGTCCGCGGTTCATGGTGCCGGGGCGTTTTAAGTTGCCTTCGTCGTCGTAGCCGACGATGCCTTTGGATTTAGATCCCTCTTCCCAAGCCCATTTGTCGATAATGGTTTCTTTGTTCCAGTCTCCTGCAAAGCCCATGACCGGCATGGATAGGGAAGGTTGTGCGTTTTCGTTTTTGCCGTCGGCAGCTTCTTTCGATTCAAAACTCAAGAAGCTTTCCACAAATTGATTGTTCGCCTTGCCCGTTTCCATTTTCGCCGCCAAATTGTAGCTGCTGTGTGCGGGAACAGTTATGGTTTCGGAACCAAGGCTTAAGCGGGCACCTTCTACTTTTTTCGGATGGATTTCCGCTACGATCTTTTGTCCGTCTTGGCTCTTTTCGTCTTTGTATTCTTCGTCCAGTTTTTTCACCGGCGTTTCCCCGTCGGTGGTGACCGGGCTTGCGGATACGTTAAATGTCAGGTCGCGGTCGGAAATGTTTCGAAGGGTAATGGTGAAATCTTTCGATCCGTCTTTAATTTCCCGCAAGGAGGCGGAACCGTAATCGTTGGATTGGCCGTCGCCGCCTTTGGCTTTTACGGACACGATGACGTTGTTCTTCAACGCTTTTTCCACGTCGATAATGCCTGCCCCTTGTTGACGAGGTGATGCAAACAGCGTTTGATTTTGTTCATCTTTCGTCGTCGGGTCTTTCATGGGCCGCGCCGTATTTTGAAGCATGATCTTCGTCAAGGTTACGAGGTCGATGCCCGATCCTTTAATGAGAGGATCTTTTTCGATTTGTTTTAAGCGGGGCCGAATCAATACGGTGGATGCGGAGACCACGGGGGTCGCCATGGAAGTGCCGCTCATGTATTGATAGGTGCTCTTTCCGTTGATGACGTTAAGTGTGGAGTAAATGTTTTTACCGGGAGCGGATACGTCGGGTTTTAGAAGCAGGTCGGTACGGGGTCCCCAGGACGTGGAGCCTGCCGGCACTTCTTCGTCGCCCCATTTGATTTTATCGTTTAAAAATTCGACGGAGAGATTCTTTTCCTGTCCGACGGCAGGTTTGTGTGCGTCGAATGCCTTCATGTCGATGCGGTAATCGCCTTTTTTGTTTTGCTTTTCATCGGCAGTCGTTTGTTTGCCGGTGATCATATCCCAAAGATCTCGGCCATCGTAACCGGATACGGAGAAGACTTGTACTTGTGTACGTTCATCTTGTTCGTATCCCATGGCAGGCACATTTTCCCAGTCGTCGCGGTTGTAATAATTTACGGTGTTGACGACGATAACGCCGACTGCGCCTTTGTTTTTAACTTTTTGGAAGGCGTATTTCATGTCGGTTGAGAAAATACGGTCCATGACCACGATTTTGCCTTTCACGTCTTTTCCGGCAATGTCTGCGTCTTGGCATTTACCTAAGTAAATAAAGTCGTAATCTTTTTGGGTGAAGTGGTTTTTGTCGAAGAAGGCGCCGATTTGAGAATAGCGCATATCTTTTCCCCCGATCTTCACACCGTTAAATTCCACGACGGTATTTCTCGACGATGCGACGGCGATGGCATCTTCATGTGCCGCCGTACGGGTGACGTTCCCCGTGTCGGTCATGTTAAGGGCATTGTTGCTGTAACGGTCCCATGAGGAATCCGATGCGGATGTGGCGTAGTTCCCCGTGGCGACGCAAACGGGAATGTCGGCTTTCCTCAGGCCGCGAATGGCTTGCCAATATTTTTCGCCTACGAGGCCCGTGCCCGTAAAGCCCGACGAAATGGAAATAACGTCCGCTCCGTGGGTAATGCAGTCTTCAAAGGCGTGGAACATGGTTTCGTCGCCGGCAAAGCCGTCGCTGGCGTCAGAGTACATTTTGTACGCCATTAATTGGGCGTTGGGAGCAATGCCTCGGATCCCGTTTTTAGCCTGAAGATCTTGTTTCGTGGCGTTGGCCGCTAAAATCCCGGAAATGTGCATGCCGTGGGGATCGTGATAATCGCTGCCGTCGTCATACATTTCCTTCGTAATCACGCCGCCGCTTAAGTAGTTGAAGCTACGAGGCACTTTCGGCGACAAGTAAAAGGGCTTGTCCTCGGGTTTTAAATTTTTTTCCTGTATTTTAGCGGCCGACAAGGCGTCGTCATCTAAGCGCATGTCCTTGTGCTTATAGTCCATTCCCGTGTCGATGTTGGCAATGAGCATGCCGCGGCCGTCGTAATGTTTCCCGATTTCGGGATTGGTCGCATTGATGGCCTTTAGGTAATTCGTGGCTTTATCCACTTTGACGACTTCGCGCGCATTTTCCATTAAAGGTTCGAGGGTTCCGCAACGCTCCACACTCTTGACCCCCGGCAATGTTCGGATAACTTCCGCCTGTTCGGGATAGGTTTGTATGGAAACCGCATTAAAAAGAATGTGATAATCGTATAGGATTTTCACATCTTTCATCTTTTTCAATTTTTCCTTCACCGAATCACGCATCGCTTCTTGTGAAAACTCTACGATGTAGGCGAATTTTTCGTTTTGCACTGCCACATTTTTCTGTGACGCTTCAAATTTTTTTACGATGGCACTGGCTTGCGGCACTTTATTATGTACCGTCGCCTTTTTGGTGACGTCAACAGCTGCTGCAAGCGCACTTTCAGCCGATGAAAAAATCATCGTCGCCGCCAAAAGCAAGCTAATCGTCTTCTTCTGCATCCAAAACCTCCTTCAGTGGATCGCTAAACTATTCTTGGGAACGATAACCATTATCGTCCGATAGAAATTATAAGTTTCTAACTATTTCACGTCAAGAGACTTTTTACTTAATTGAAAACAAAGCATGTCTTTTCACCGAAAGCGAATCGTCATGCTCTATTTTTTCGCGCGAACGCTCTAACTGATAAAATAAATCGAAATTGATTTATTCCTTTCCGGAAAATAAGTCGATCATTTTCTCTTCCCCGAAAATGAAAAATACCTTCTCAAGAATGAAGCGTAAAAAACAACCGATGCTTACTGTTCTCCATGAAGTTAGCAGGAGACTTTTCGACCGGCCCTCTTTTAATCCTTGCTTTTAGACCGAATACTTCGTTACTTCTTTTTATGGCAGGCAGGTTTTTTCCTCCCGATGCAAACAAAAAGCACGCAGAAAGCCTGCGTGCTTTAAAAACTTTATCTCCAAGTAAAGGAGCCGATTCTTCTTTGAGCTATTCAATCTTATCTTGAGCAATTTCGTCTGCCCCTTGGATCGTGGATTGATTTTACCTTTTATAGAACAACAATTAAAAAACAAGTCTTATTTTTTGGACGGGTAATCAGGGCTTTTTGTACGATTGAAAAGAAGCGGCTTTTCTTATCTGTCGTTTGAATTTTTAAAAATGTCTGTCAGAATGATACGGCTTTGACGAGGATTCCTCAATGTCTCGAACGACTTTATTTCATCCGGGAAAAAGTGCATAAGACCATCGTTTTCCGCAAATTTAGTTGCAAAATATGCATTGATGTTATGTGGTGATTTTGTTGTGAGGGATAGAAAATTTTTTCGCAACGCTTCTCCAATGTTCGCTCGCTCCGCCTTTCCCATATACATCGTAATCAAAACTCCGGGCTTTGTCATAGGGATAGGCTCGATGCATCAATCTATTGTATCTTCTACCGGGACGACGAAAGCATCTTGCCCTAACGGTGTGGGTGAATTTGCATCGTCATATAAAAAGTCGGGGAGTCGGAGCAAAACCACACGTAGCCGGACGAAACTAAACGATAACGAAAAATGAAAAAACGGCTGATCTACGCCGTCAGACGTAATCAGCCGTTTTCACAATTGGTCGAGATGACAGGATTTGAACCTGCGACCCCATGTCCCCCAGACATGTACGCTACCAAACTGCGCCACATCTCGATGCAACAATGGTATTATAACAACTTTACAGAGCCTTTGCAAGTGGCTCGACGATATTTTTATTTTAAGCACTACAAGGCTTCTGTACATTGGTCATTTTGCGGATCATGTTGTACAATAGGATTGAATCATTTTATCATAGATTGAGGAGGAGTTTATGAGTCAACGAGTAGATGGAAAGGCCATTTTAGAACTGCTGGCCAAAAACGAACAAGAGGTCGCCAAGGTGTATCGTTACCTTGCGGAAGACGCAAAGTTCGGCGATATGTTTTTTGAAATTATGGCAAAAGACGAGGATCGCCACCACGATGTGTATTTGAATTTGGCGAAACAAGCCGAAGCCGACGGCGGCTGGGTCGTAGAAAAAGACGACTACGACTATTTCCGCCTTCGCTTAGAGAGAAGCCTCTTGGCGAAGCCCGAAGAGCTCGTCGAAAAGGCGAAGAAAATTCGCGACAAGATGGATGTCTTCGAATTGGCCGAACGCATCGAACGGGAAACCGTGGAAATCGTGCGGGAACTCCAGGACATCGTGCCCCGCTTTGCGCCGAAGGAATTAAAACTCATCGAGCAACAGGAAAAGGCCCACTTGAAGAAAGTGACCGAGCGAATTCGCGACAATATGCTTAATGTGAGAGGCATGTAATTGCAAGAAAAGAGCGTCCATGATTTAGATTAATCCCATAAGTTAGACCTAATCGAGTAAGCAATTCGCTTGCTCGATTTTATTTTACATATCATTCCTTCTATGCGAATTCCATGGATTCTCGGTATTCCTTCGGACACAGATCTTCCAAGCTCAGCAGCGGTCAAAGTAAAATAATTCAATACATTTCTCTCTTACGCAACTATATAACGATAAAGACGGGGCATAGTCATTACGCCCCGTCTTTTTCGTTATACGAATCAAAATGTCTGATTTTTGTTAAAGGGAAAATTCTATAGCTAACTTTGCCCACTACATTCTTAAAAGGAACTTCGCCAAAAGTCCTACTGTCGATACTTCCTCCAGGATGCCTGTTATCGCCAACTACAAACAGTTCATCTTCCGAAATGGCATGAGGCCCGGCTAAATGAATTGCTTCAGTGTACAAATCATTTTCTATGTAAGGTTCATTTAGAAGTTTATCGTTAATATATAATTTTCCTCCTTCTATACTTATCTTATCGCCCGGTAAGCCTATTATTCTTTTAATGTATAGCTTTTTATTACCTTTTATCGGAGGAGAGAAAATTATTATCTCTCCTCTCGTATATTTTGGATGTTTAATGATGTTCTCATATTTTTTGACAATTAGTAATTCCCCATCTTCAAATGTAGGATACATAGAACTTCCATCCACATAAGCAGTCTGAAAAATAAAGGTTCTGATAAATAAGGCCAACAAGAAAGCGACTCCTATGGTTAAAGCCCACTCTCTTATACTTCTTAGTTTATTAGTATCTTTAACAGCACAAAATATTTTTTTCATTATTTGTCACCCCACAATAGTCTCTGGTACAACCCATCGTACACGAAGCATATTGCAAAATCAAACCCATTTGTAATGCAACAAACCACCGGCAAAGCCGGTGGTTCTAATTAGCTGCGATCGCGCTCTTTTCGGTAGCGGACAAATTCGTCGAAGTCGTCGATGACGAGGAAGGGATTTACTTGCTTTTCCTTTCCGATGGTGGTGGGGAGGGTCACGGCGCCTTCTTCTCTCAGGCGGCGCACACGCTCCAATTCGTTTTTTGTGGCGTCGTTTTTTAAATAGTTTACGCTCTGTTCAAGATTGGACAGGGAGTATTCGTGGGCGGAATAGACTTTCACCTCATCGTCCATGGCCTTTAATGCCGCGAGGCTTTCAAACATGGCTTCGTAATCGCCGCTGAAGACCCGCCCGCAACTGGAGAGGAAGAGGGTGTCGCCGATAAAGAGATGGTCCTTCATTTTGTAGGCCACATGGCCTTCTGTGTGGCCCGCCGTGGCGATGACATCAAAGGTTTCGCCCAAGGCCTCGATGTGCTCTCCGCCTTTTACGATTTCCGTGGCCACGCCGGTTTCCTCGGGGCCGTAGACCGGCGCCGGATGGGCTGCGATTAAATCTTTCACGCCGCCGATGTGATCCGGGTGCTTGTGGGTTAAGAGCACGGCTTCGAGCACGTAGCCCTTCGCCTCCATAACTTGAAGCAAGAGATCCGCTTCCGAGGGATCCACCACGACGATGCGTTTTTCTTTTTCGATGATCCAAATATAATTATCCGACAGTGCCGGCAGGGGCATAATGTTCATTTTCTTCACCTCATCTACCTTATACCCTATTTTCCTTTTCAATCGAAGACATTCTTATTCCCCTTGTTCCCGACGCGGGATCGGTATTCAAACAAAAAAAGAGCCCTCGAGGCTCTTTTCTATTGCAAGCGTTCCACGACGCTCTTTAAATATTTTCCAACGACCACGGAGAAGCGCTCCAAGTCTTTGATGCGCACAAAGTCCGTGCCGAAGATGAGTCTTTCCTGATCCAACTCCTTGTCTTCACCGGTAAAGACGCCCAAGACGGCGCGCTGCTTGAGTTTTCCCTGTAACACTTCCGCCGCCGTGTCGTAGACCGCATCTTCCCCTTCGTAGTCGACGACGCTCCCTTTCGCCGTATCCAAACCGATGGAGAGAAGGTCGTTGGGCATGCCGTCGGAAAGGACGATGAGCACTTTCGTATCCGATTCGATTTCTTCCATGGTATTGAAGACGTAGCGCAGAGCGAAGCCGTCGCGATTGGATCCGCTGGCTTTGTAGGAGAAGATCTCGCGATTTTCTTTGCTGTCATCTTTGTAGTCCCGGAAGATGCGAATGATTTGGTAGTTAAAGAGATTGCAAAAGCCCATGACCCGCGTGGGAATCCTCAGTTGGGTCAGGGCCTCGGCGATGAGAAAGCCCTGAATGGCCACTTCCGCTTGGCGGTCCTGTTGGGAGCCGCTCATGTCCAAAAGAATGTCCACGGCAAAGGAGTTTTCCTGCTCGAAGGAATTTTTCTTGAATATGCGGTCGTCCCCTAAGATCACGTGGCGCCACAAGAGGCCGGTGTCCACTGCGCCGTTGGCGGCCCGCACGGCTTCCTGTGAGGAGTCATCCAGCAGGTTTTTTCGAATGATTTCTCTTAATTCAAAGATGGATCGTTCGTAAATGTGCCGATCTTTCTCGTAGATGGCTTCCGTCTCCTGCCTTTGGGCGAGTATTTGGTCTTCGAAAAACCGCGCGCCCATGTCCTGTTCGAAATTTCCCTTGGTCACGTACAGGCGCATGCCTTGGTGCATGCCCGTGGCGATGGCGGATTCGATTTTTTTGGTCTTGGCGGGAGAAAGGCATTCCTTGCCGTAGTGTTTGCGCACACGGTTCAATGTGCGGGCTTCGCTGTCGGCGCGGGTCCGCGTAATGGAGGCATCGGATTCCACGACTTTCGACGTATCTCGAATGACGCCGGAAAATTCCGCCGACTCGATGATCTCCGTGTCCTTATCTTCGATTTTTTCCGCTTTGGTCTCCACGATTTGGCGGCGCTTTTTCTTCGGCTCCGGCTGATCCGGCGGAGGCGGCGTTTCTTTGTCTTCGATCTTTTTTTCCACTTCAAAGGTCAAGGTGGGGTTCACGTGGAAATGCTCCCGCCACAGCCGCGCCAGGTAATCGTAGAACTCGCCTTCGTTTTTTATTTTATCCCCGGCGATTAATTTTCGCATTAAGGGCTCTAAAAAAGTGCCCGCGCTCATGGGCTTGCCCATGCGGTAGGCTGCGTATTGCATTTCGATTTCCTGGGCCATGTCCCGTTTGTTTAAAAAATCCAGTGCTCGGTAGCGAGCCTTGTAGGCGTCTTTGGCCATGGCCTTGATTCCCGGGCGCTCCGCATAGAGGTCGGCCTTCGTGTATTGCAAGGCCAGGATCCGGGCCACGGCGTTCATGTCCTTGCCGTTTGACACATTTTCCGTGTTCTTGGCCAGGAAATTCGCCAGGCGATTTTTCGGAAAGGCCCGATCGATCATTCCCGATTCCGCCGCATCGAAGCCGTCGCCCTCGCCCTGGTAACGGCGCTGGTAATTGCCGCCCACGGTCCAGTACACATTTTGCCGGCGCTTGTCCGTCCAGGTCATCGGAACAATTCACCTTTCGTCACGCCTTTTGCAAATAGGGTGTCGATCACATCGTCCACCACTTCTTTTTCGAAGCGGTCGAAGGATTTATTGACGATGCCCATGTTCAGGGCGTCTTTCACATCCAGGCCCCGCTCGATCATATTTAGGGCGCCGAAAAGACCCCGCATGTCCACGGCCTTAGAGGAAATTTCCCCTTCCAAACTCTTGTTTTGAAGATCCGTAAAGAGGCGGGCGAAGAGCAGCATGCCTTCTTCGTTTAAATTGGTTTCTTCGCGCAAAATCTGCTTCAGCCCTTCCCCTTCGAGAATGGGCATGTCGATGACCATAAAGCGGCTGATCAAAGCCTCGTTTAATTCCCGGGTGCCCATGTAGCCGTAGTTCATGGTGCCGATAAAGCGAGTGGCGTCGTCGAGAGGAATGCGGTCGTAGCCGGGCACGTCGATCATGCGGCGAAAGTCCAGGGCCGAGTGCACCACGGAGAGGGATTCGTTTTTCGCCATATTGATTTCATCGAAAATAGCGAAGCCGCCCTTTTCCGCCGCCAAGGTGACGGGGCCTTTTTTCAACACCACTTCCCCGTTTCGGAAGGTGTCCACGCCGATTAAGGAGGCGCTGTCCACATTGACGTTTAAGGACATGTTCCACATGGGGCGATTAAAAAGCTGAGCCAGGTTTTCGGAAAAGACGTTTTTTCCCGTGGCCTTCGGACCCGAAAGCAAAATATGGTAGCCGGATAAAATGGCGTAAATGGCTTTTTCCCAAATGCTCTTTCCGTAGTAGCGGTAAATGGATACGGGCACGCGGTCCG
>QWCQ01001185.1_pt1 | contig 10664 bp, 5 predicted proteins | sample 1972701 | NCBI WGS metagenome assembly QWCQ01 (sample SAMN09866704, study PRJNA288562) | Human gut metagenome isolate pre4_stool, whole genome shotgun sequencing...
ACCCCGCACTCCTTTTTCACTTCCTTCAGCTCAAAGTCGCGGAGGATCTCCTCCGGAACAAATGCCGATATCAACTCCCTTATCTCTGCTGTTTCCATACTCTAATACTACTGCCTGATCTGTTATCTATCGTCTCCTCAACAAAGGTAATCTCTTTTTACTCCCCCTCCCAGCACATCAAAATGCGAATTAGCCCTTGAATCTACGCCCACCCTGCACTTGCGGGGATTTTTGGAGATGCGGTGATTATTTAGTACCTTTGCACTACGAAAGGGAGGAAAGATATATCGCGGGGTGGAGCAGTGGTAGCTCGCTGGGCTCATAACCCAGAGGTCGCAAGTTCGAATCCTGTCCCCGCAACTTTCTGGTAGTACGACTGTCTTACATAAGGCAGTCGTACTCCTTTTATGTACCCCCGTTAGTCGTCTCTGGAGAGGATCAGGAGCTTACGGTCCCGCTCGCCCAGTGTGGTGGCGAGAAGGAAGTACCGGTCACTCTCATTGGTCCGGAGGCGTCCCCTGAGCTCCTCAACAGTGAGCGGGAAGTGACGCGACATGACCGAGAGGGCGGGGTAGCGCTCGAGGAGAGACTTCAGCGCCTTCCCCTTGAGGACAGACTTGCTGTATGGGATATCCTCCAGCACCCTGTAGCTCTTGTAGAGCGGGTCGGGGATCGGCCGGGGAGATGTGTAGAGGTGGGTATTGGGCCCAAGGAGCCTGATGCCCTGCTCTGCAGCGATGAGGTGGTAGGCTCCGCTCTTCATCAGCACCGGTCGGGGGATATGGATGTAGCTCTCTATCTGAGTGGTATAGGGCGTCTCTGCGGTGAGCGAAGTGGGGAGGGGGTAGCTCCGGCTCGTCACCTCTCCCTGCCGGTCGACGATGGAGAGGTGGATCGTCACAGGTGAGGTCGCCGGCTGCATGGAGAGGTCGAGGAGCAGCTCCTTGACCTCGTCCCCGACCTGGAGGATGTGCAGATCCGTGCAGGTGGGCAGCTGCTCGAGCAGCCAGTGGATGTCCAGCATGGGGGAGAGCTTGAGGAGAAGGCGTCCGCCGTAGTCCAGCTCCTTCAGGCGTGAGAGGATCTGCAGAGGCGCGGGGGTGTAGTCCGCCATGCTGCTCAGCCGTCGACTGGGGTCCGCCATGTCCCGCCGTGCCGGATCGGCGTAGACAATCGTGATGCCATCGAGCAGAGTGTGATCGAGCCGTGCGAGGGCATCCCCGCAGGTGACCGTCGCACGTCCAGGAGGCAGCAGGCGGGAGAGATTGTACTCCAGTGCCAGGGCCATCTCCGGCTCGATCTCGAGGACCTCACTGTGCCGGGTGACACTCGCCATGGCGGCGGTATCGATCCCCAGTCCTCCGGTCATATCCAGGATGCGATCGGAGGGGGAGAGGAGCCGTTGCTTGTACTCGGCTGCCGGCTCGCTGCTGCACTGCTCGAAATTGACCCGCCGTGGGATATATCCCCCACACTCCAGGAAGTGGGGGATCTTCTTCGCCATCTTATCCAGAAGGGACACCTGCAGAGCCACCTGCGACCTGACCTGTGGGTCGAGGTCACTTCGCTCGAAGAGTATCCGATCGGGCGGGCGATCAGCCCACTGCCGACTGAGTGCGACCACGTGTCCGATCTCCTCAGGAGAGATCATCCGGGACCCTTTCTCCATTGTCTCTGGCAGTGTCTGATCTCGAGAGGGCGACTTAGGGCTCTATGAGCGGAAGGTCCTGTAGGCCGATGGTGTAGAAGACGAGGGACATTTCCTCGTCCTCCTCAGCTATGTAGCCGATGGTGTGGTCGTCGATCATCATCGCCTCGGTGTAAGCACACCAGCCGGGCGTGAGGAGGACGCCGTCGTCCCAGCCCTTCTCCTCACTCCAGGTATAGAGTCGTCCGTTACGACGTCCGGGACCGGAGGGGAGGGTGTGCATCAGGCGCATGCCGTCGGCGGGAGAGGTGAGGAAGGGGGCGCCATTGCAGGCGACATCGTGCAGACCGGCGTAGCGATCCGTCTGCTCCCAGGTGATACCACCGTCGTTGCTGATAGAGAATATCCGGTCGCCGCGGCGGGGATTTCGGATGCTCATCAGGAGGGAGCGGTCGGGCATGATGATCACCTTGGACTCATCGCCACGGTCGTAGGCGGGCTCGGAGACCTGCCAGGTCTCTCCCATGTCGTCGCTGTAGACGAGACGGTTGTCGAAGGCGCGGCGCTCGGGATCCCACATGGCGGCAACATACATGATGCGTCCGTAGCAGGCGGTGGCACCATGGCCGGCGGCGATGAAGGAGGCGGAGTACTTCCGGCGATCCGGATCGGGGCAATTGGTTCCGTAGAGTTGCGGCTGCATGGTGCGCGGCTCGCTCCAGGTGCGGCCGTCGTCGCTGCTCTCCATGACGTACTGCGGCATCGGCTTGTCTGCCGTGGAGCCCCAGAGGCCAGGACCTCCAATGAAGGTGATGATCAACTTCTCTCCATGACGGGTCTCGACGATGCAGATGTCGCCATAGCCGGCGCCTCTGCCCTGTCCGCGGAGGATGATCTCGGGATCGGACCAGGTCTTGCCATTGTCCTCACTTCGGCGCAGGATCAGGTCGATGTCCTCGGGGATGTCGGTCTGATTGTATTTTCTCCTGTCCGCAAGCGCGAGTAGGGTCCCCTTGGAGGTCTTGATGAGAGCCGGGATGCGGAAGTTGCGCGAGCCGGTATCTCCGGGGACGAAGAGAGGTGTGTAGGTGCGCCAGCGCTGACGGGAGGTCTGTTCGCCCACCTGCTTGAGGGGGTAGCTCCGGCCATTGATGGAGACGGAGACGATCTCGCCTCGGAGCTTGTCGGGGGAGTAGAGGGGATCCTCCGCTACGTCGGCGGTGAGATAGAGGACCCTCTTGTCCGTCGTGAGGCGGGCGCGACCCTTCTCTCTCAGCGGGATCGCTTCGTAAGAGACTCGACCCTTGTAGTCGTCGAGATCGCGAACCACGAGGCTGTCGCTGACAAGCACTTCGCATCGCTCCACGAGTCGCTGAGTGCGGGGGTCGAGGCGGTAGGTGATGTCGACGCGTCCACTCCGAGGGAGGACGATGGCAGCGAGCGTTCGTCTCGTCTGGCCGCTCATATAGCCGTGCCGGGAGCCGATCACGGTGACCGAGTCGGTCTGGGCATGGGCGAGCGAGCCGAGGAGGATCAGGGCGAGGGTATAGATGATCTTACGTGTCATGGGAGTGATGGTGAAAATGAGGATTAGAAGGGGTAGCCGACAGCAAGATGAAGTGCCAGTGGGAGATTGTGCTTGTCCCCTAGAGTATTGAAGTATTGTCCTCCGGACCGATCGGGGCTGTGGAGGGCGACACCGAGGTCCAGGCGGACCACCAGCATCGAGAGGTCATACCGCAGTCCCAGCCCCGTGGAGAGGGCTACATCTTGTAGGAAATGCCGGGTACTGATGGTGGCATCGGGCTTGGACGGGTCCTCGCGGAGGAGCCAGATATTCCCCGCGTCGACAAAGGTTGCCACCTCGAGATCGCCGACCACCTTTGCCCTCAGCTCCATATTGGCCTCCAGTCGCAGGTCTCCCGTCCGGTCGAGGAAGGAGAGCGGCGAGGGAGTCAGAGGACTGTAGGCTCCGGGACCGAGGGTGCGGACATTGAATCCTCGTAGACTATTGGCCCCTCCGGAGTAGAATTGCTCCGTATAGGGTGCGACGGTCTGATTGCCGTAGCTATAGATGGCTCCCCCATAAGCGCGCGTGGCGAGCGAGACGGCAGAGCTGATCTGATAGGCATACCGCAGTTCGAGGGTCCCCTTGACAAACTGTGCAAAGCTCGCCCCGGCGAGACGGTAGGGTCGAGGGGTCCCCTTGGGGTAGCAGAGGGAGAGCAGGTTGCCCGCCTCCGAGACGTACGCCTCCAGGGAGAAGGTGTGGCGGGAGAGGGGATCGCGCGTCTCGAAGCCAAATAGGTAGGACGCCTGTGGGATGAACTGATTACGGAAGGAGAGCCCGAGGCCCGGATTGGCCGCCAGTGCTTCGTCGAAGGCTGCGGTCCGCCGGACGAGATGATTGTAGGAGACGCTGAGCGGTCGGACGGTGTGGCGCACCCCTCGGAAGGGCTCAAATCGGTACTCCATATCGTAGGCAAACTGCATCTGACGGTAGAAGCCACTACGGCTGAGGAGCGCGGCGGTGAGCCCGAGCTTACTGTAAGCCGGATAGGTGAAGGGGCGGTAGTAGAGTCCGGGGATCAGCAGACGGGGGAACTTTAGGTCGGTCGAGAGGAGGAAGAGGTAGCTATTGATGTCCCAGGCAGCTGACTCCCGGTTGCTCTTGCGGTACCCGGTCTGCCACTCATAATTGCCCTGCAGTCGCATGGAGAGGGTCTCACCACCGCGGAAGACATTTCTCTTATTGATCGAGAGGGCGAGTCCCGGTCCGGTCTGATTATTTGACTTGAGCCTATAGGTCGCCTCCAGCTCCGCGGCATAGGGCTTGTCCTCCATGGAGACCATCGAGACGTCGAGCAGGGAGAGACTGTCTGCCGTGTGTCGTGGGGTGTAGGAGAAATTGGTGTAAGCGAAGGTCTCAAGCTCCGAGAGCGAAGTGATGGTGGCGGTCTGATACCGCTCGTTGTAGACCTGACCATCCTCGAGCCGAACTCGGGAGGCGAGGAAGCGGAGCTTCACCGGCGGCTGGTCATGGTAGCGGAAGAGGATCCCATCGTAGAGCGTGGAGTCGGTCAGGGCAGAGCGGTGGCGGTCGTAGAGGTCGTACGTCACCCGACCGACGCTCCAGACGCGGAGCGCATCCTGAGTGGTCTTGTCGGAGAGATCGACCCGGAGCTGCGCCTTACCCGGTACGGCGAGCGTATCCGCATCGTAGTGGATATCGCCGGGCTGGAAGTAGTAGTACCCTCTGTCCCTGAGGGCGGAGGCGATGCGCTGCCGCTCGCTCTCCAGACGCCATACGCTCAGCACGTCGCCCTTGTGGAGCAGCCGCGTGCTCGGGTCCTGTAGGTCGAGGGAGTCCGGCGTGACGATATGGACTCTGTAGTCGATGCTATCGAGACGAAGTGGCTCGCTCATGGTAATGTCATAACCCACCTTGGCGGTCACGGAGTCCTTGTCGTAGGTGATGTGCGGCACCACTGTGGAGCCGAAAAATCCGTACTCCTCCAGCACCTGCTTCCCCACCTGAGCACGGAGGGGAGGATTGACGGTGGAGAGGAGGATCGGCTCGCTGCCAAAGTTCTTGTACACCCACCGTCCCAGCGGATCGGTCGCACCGGCAAGGTTTCGCTGGATCCAGAAGGGGTAGGTGAAAGGCAGTCGAGCTCTCGACGATCCGAATAGCGAGCCATTGGGCTTATAGGAGAGGACACGAGTCACGTCCCCCTTGGCGAGACGCATCTCCTTGATGTCGGGTGCGTTTTCGATCTTCACCTTCCCCATACCGGTGTAGAAGGTCTCCCCCTCGGGGATATACTTGGCGACCGAGCAGCCTGCCACCGTAAGCAGGAGGCCGACGAGTAGGATGGAGAGATAGTGCCTGTGTCTCATGGCTCGTCTTCGTTTTTTCTCAAGGGTAAAGGTCTCTCTATCTGGAGGCTGTCCGAGAGCGCCGGTGCCTCCTTGCGGAGCGAGGACCGGTCCTCTATGATCAGCGCCTCCGGCGAGGGGATGTCGGCATAGGCGGGTATGCTGTCGGTCGACCGTCCGAAGCGGAAGAGATCCCGCAGGGAGTCGAGCCTGCGGCGGAGGACGTATCCGACGCCGGTCTCGATCACCTCGCCCTCGAGGAAGTTCTCGTAATTCTTATTGTGGAAAAGGCGCAGATAGTGCGTCCCTGCCTGGTCGAGCCGGTACTCCATACTGACGTTGTCGATGAAGGACTGCTCCATCCCGGCCGCCGCTGCACCTGTCATCACCCGACCTCCGACGACGACGCGGATCCGGTCGTTGAAGAACCGCTTAGCGACCGAGTAGGTGTAGTCCGTCCGTTCGCCCGCAGCGGTCTGGTCGTTGGTGATGCCGAAGTTGATATCCGCATGGAGCGACTCCCCGAGGAACGAATTGACCTGCGAGGTGAAGAGACCCGCAAGGGCATTATTCACCATAGCGTTACTATTCCCATTGCCCGGCGAACCGATGTTGCTGCCGAAGAAATAGCCGGTCGTCAGGAGGATGATCGACTGCCGTGTCTGCTCCTCCTCGCTCAGTGTGGCAAGTCGATTGCGCAGAGCGAAGTCCTTCGGCGCCGTTGTCTCAAATCGTAGGTCGAGGTCATTGAGCGTATTCTCCGCGATGATGGAGACGTTGAAGTCCACCGGTCTCGCCTCCTCGCCCTGCAGAGAGACGCGCGAGGAGACCTTCGCCGTGGCGCGGAAGTCTATCGCCGGCTTCGTCAGATCGCCCGACCAGGTGAGTCGGCTATTGTCGTCGATGGTAAAGGTCCGGACGACGGGAGGGATCTCCATCACCACCTCACCGTTCCTGATGTCGTAGGTTCCGGTAAGTCTCATCGGTCCGTAGGGGGACATGTCGAGATTGAGATCCCCTCCGCCGACGACGGAGACCTTGGTCTGCTCCTCGGGCGAGAGGATAGCGGTGAAGCGCGCCGCCGGGTCGACGTGCAGGTCGATGGCGAGCGTCATCCCGCTCTGAGAGATCGAGTCGAGACGGCTCGTCTGTGCCACGAAGAGGGTGTCGGAGAAGTCGGTAAAGGTGACCAGATCCTTGTACCCCGATCTGCCGGAGAGCTGGGACTTGGGTGTGCGGTAGGTGAAGTTGGTATTCCCCAGGATGCTGATCCTGCCCCTTGCCGTCAGATCACTCGGATGCCCGGAGACGTAGAGCCGGGTATCGGCATTGATCCGTCCGTAGAGCATCGTCGAGGAGGTCTCCTCGGAGTCGAGGAGTCTCAGATTAGAGCCGATGATATTAAGGTTGAGGGGGAAGGCATCCGCCAGTCCCACCTTGCCATTGACGATCAGCTGTCCGCCATTTGCCCCGAGGGCAAAGCGGCGGAAGAGCAGCTCCCCATCGACGATCGGCAGCCTCTGGTCCTCCACGCGGTAGCTCTCGTTGAGCGCCGGGACATACACCTCACCCTGATGGAATGCGATCTCGCCCCTGTAGGGGAGCGCCCGTACCGTACGGATGTCGCCGGTGGTGAGATAATTGGCGACCTCACCCGAGAGCTCTCCGTGTGCCTCTGCATACTGATCGGGGAGGAATGGATTGAGCATCTCGAGTGGCAGATGATCTATCCGGAGGTCAAACCGCTTGTCGTCGCTCCCCTTGGGCAGGAAGGCAAGGAGATCCACCACCCGCTCTCGCTCGCCCAGATCAGCCTCCGCCCGGATCATCTGTCCCCTCTTATCCGGCTCCGCAGATCCGCGGAGTGCCAGGTCTCCCATCTTCTTATCCTCATATATAAAGTCTCTCAGAGAGGCTCTGGCTGTGATGCTGGGCTGCCCTCCATCCGGCGTGATGTGTCTCACGTCCGCTGAGAGTACCCCCTCCAGATGGGGGATCACCGGGATGCCCTCCAGAGCAGATAGTTTGAGATCTCGGATCACACCCTGCAGCTCCTGTCTCCCCTCACCCGGGAGATCCTTCAGGCTGATCACCGCTCCATCCTCACTTCTCAGGTCGATGTCGGCCCGTATCTTGCCCTTATCTGGGGGGATGATGAAGTAATTCTCTGCCTTGGGGACAAAGGTGTTATACGCCAGCACGATCGGCGTCGGGGTGAAGCCGAAGACCAGCTCCCCGGACGGCTTATTGTACAGCTCCGCACCGAGCGTGAGGAAGTGTCGGTCCTCGTGATCCTGCCAGTCGAGAGCCACCTCGGAGCGGCGGATATTGGAGGAGAAGGAGAGGACGGCATTGAAGGGCAGCTGATTGCGGAAGCGCTCCTTGTGTGCCGTCAGCATCCCGTATACAAAGGCGGAGTCCTGCCTCAGGATTAGGTCGATATTGTCGACCCTGAAGGTATCGGCCTGGAAGTACTGCATCATCCCCTCACCTCTCAGCCCCTTCGCCGGATCCACCTGCAGCCCGAGGTGGATCTCCCGCGCTCCTATGCGCTTCGCATCGAGGTAGTACCTGAGCGGGTTATTTCGACCCATATCGACCTGCAGATCGGCATCGGGGTAGTGCTCGATCCAGCGACTCATGTCCGGTCTCGCTGTCGTGTCGCGGAGTGCCGTCGAGACCACCTGAGAGAGGTCCTTCAGTCGTCGCTGAAACTCCTTTAGCCCATTCTTGGAGGCAAAGGCGAGGCTCAGGTCGCCACTCTCCACACTCGCCCTGAGGAGGCTGTCGGTGGAGAGCGCCCGCACCACCGTCTCCTGCGGCCGAAGCACACCGTTGTCGAGCTGCAGGACGAAGTCCATCGTACGTCCCTCGAAGTCGTAGAACTGATCCAGGTCAGACCTCAGGTAACTATTAAGATGGATCCGCCCTCCCCGCACGACCGACTGCGGTAGCCCGAGCCGATCGGGGATGATGGTGTCGACGTACAGATTGACCGACCCATTGAGGTCATGCTTCTTGAGCAGAAGGTCCATCTGAGCCGTCGCCCGCAGCGATTCGTTATCGCTATCGAGTGCGGCAAAGAGCCTATTCTTATCGAGCCTCGTGAGGAGAACCAGATCACGGTAGGTCGCCCCCTTGTACTCCACGCTGTCGAGATTGAGGAAAACATCTGCCGAGGTCCGCGCGGAGTAGAGGTCTGTCCCGTGTCCCTTGGCGTGAATCTGACCGTCGAGGTAACCGATGGAGTCAGAGGGGAGGAATGCTCCCACATCGAAGCGGACCGCCTCCACATCAGCCGAGTAGCTCTTGCTCCTCGGGCGGTAGTGCCCCACAGCCGTGAGGTACCCCTCCGGGAGAGTGACGCGGAGGTCCACCTCTCCGCCATTGGGGTCATAGCTGCCGCTGCCGACCAGGTCCATGCCGTCGGGTATCTGCCAGCGGGGGGGCTTCTTAGACTTCATCAGCTGCGCCACCTGTCGCGAGAGATCCCTGCCGGAGCGCAGCTCGTAGTGCCCCTTCACCGTCATCGGACCACCGCCGAGGAGCGATGTGGCTCTCGCCGAGGCATGGAGTCGGAGGAGGGAGGGCTCCTCGAGACGGATCTCCGCATCGACCCCTCTCTGCCAGTCACCCGAGGCGGCGACGACGGTCCGGAGGGGGAGGTCAGGGAGGTCGCCCGCCATCGGGACGAAGCGCTCAAGCTCCGGAGCGCAGATGCGACCGGCAAGGCGGGCAGAGAGAGTCCCGACGCTATCAGGTCTCCAGCCGGTGAAGGGGAGATCCAGCTCGCCGCCGAGCTTGCTCTGCGACAACTCCAGCACCAGTTCCTCTACCCGAAGCCGCTCCCTATCCTTCGTCACCAGACCGGATAGCCGGTGGAGCTGCCAGCCATCGCCCGTAGAGAGCGAGGCCTCCCTCAGCCGGGCAGTGAGATCATCGGCGCCGCCGTAGCGGATCGCCTCCCCCCTGATCGACGTCCCCCAGGGCGAGGGAAGCATCTCCAGGGGGGCACCCACTTTTGTCAGATCCGCCTGCAGATCCACCCGGTCCACCGTATATAGGGAGTCCGGCAGATCGACCAGTCCGCCGCTCACGAGCGCATCATATATATGTGCATCGATGATCAGGCTGTCGGGCGAGTCGGTGTAGGTGGCGGAGACATTGTTCAGAAGCAGTTTGTCCCATCGGATCGTTGGTGGGGAAGACTTCGGCTCCTCCTTCTCTTTTTTCTCCTTAGGTAGGATCAGCACATCCATATGGGTATCCGACAGCTCCACGGTGCCAAAGCTCATGTGGCTGAAGGAGGAGTCAAAGGATCCCCGATCCACCGCAAAGCGACTGATATGCCCCCTCAGGACCATGCTGTCACCCGGTGTGTGGTAGTCCAGCTGCGCACGCTCCAGAGCCACCCCGCTCAGTGGCAGATCCCGGTGACGGAGGTAGGCGATCGCATCCGTCTGTGCCGTCAGACGCTTGGCGTAGAGCACGGTATCGCCATTGGCAGTGAGTGCCTGGAGACCCTCCAGATAGAGCTTGCCGGGGAAGCCGACGCTCAGTCGCTTGACCGACATGCGCAGCCCCGTAGATCGCTCCATCGTCACCAGGAGCTGATTGGCGATCCGAGTCTGGACCGATGGGATCATCAGCAGGGCGGTAAAGACCACAAGCACGAGGAGTAGGGCACCGACGATCCCGCCCAGCCAGATCAGTAGCCGAGCCCACCAGGAGCGCCTTCGCTTGGTGGAGTGCTCCCCGTCAGCCTCCCTCTCCTCGGAGGGATCGGTAGGGATATGTTCCGGGGCCTCTCCTGCCCGCTTATCCTGCATATATATAAAGGTGTCAGATGGTCAACAAAGTTACAAATTTATCTCACCCTTTCTCCCCTGCCTCCCCCTCCCTCTCAGAGGTGACGCATTTGAGCATTGGGGTAATCATATACCTAGAGGGCTTATCCGAGACTTTTGCATAATACCCCATCTGCGGCGTCACTTTCGAGATTCGGGCTTGTTCATGTGCGTAAGCACACTCCCTTCGCCCTCACTCTCAGTTCCTTGCATCTGGGGTATTCTGCAAAGTCTCCACCGAAAAAGCGGTGCTTTTTCGGCGAAAGACCATTTTGAAAAGGTCTTTATCC
>QWCQ01002134.1_pt1 | contig 10608 bp, 8 predicted proteins | sample 1972701 | NCBI WGS metagenome assembly QWCQ01 (sample SAMN09866704, study PRJNA288562) | Human gut metagenome isolate pre4_stool, whole genome shotgun sequencing...
AATCGTGTTCACCGGGCTTTCGGGATCAGGAAAATCTTCATTGGCTTTCGATACTATTTATGCGGAAGGGCAGAGAAAATATGTAGAGTCTCTTTCCGCTTATGCCCGGCAGTTTTTGGGACAAATGAACAAGCCGGATATTGATAAAATAGAAGGTCTTTCCCCGGCTATTTCAATTGATCAAAAATCAACAAGTCATAATCCTCGTTCTACAGTTGGTACCGTGACAGAAATCCATGACTATTTACGTATGCTTTTTGCGCATGCCAGTCGTGCTTTTTGTCCTCATTGTGGTAAAAGGATTCAACGGCAGACTGTAGATCAAATAGTAGATGCGCTCGCGGCTTTAGGAGAGCGAACCAAACTAATGATTTTGGGCCCGGTAGCGATTAGTAAAAAAGGAACACATAAAAAACTTTTAGAAGAACTGCGCAAAGAAGGATATGTAAGAGTTCGTATAGACAAAGTGGTATATTCTTTGTCAGATACGATTGATTTAGAAAAAAATAAAAAACATACCATCGAGGTAGTGGTAGATAGAATTATTATCAAGGAAAATATAAAAAAAAGATTGACCGATTCGGTAGAGGCGGCACTCAAGCTGGGTGACGGAATGATGATTGCTTCCGTAATAGACGGAGCGGATTATATATTCAGTTCTCATTTTTCTTGTCCTGATTGCGGTATCTCTTTACCCAAACCGGTACCGCGCATTTTTTCATTTAACAATCCCTTCGGTGCCTGTCCCGCTTGCACCGGACTGGGAGCCTCGTTAGAAGCAGATTTCGGACGTATTATTCCCAATCACGAAGTTTCTTTTCGCCTGGGAGCCATACGACCATTTCCATATAATAAAGAAAGCTGGCTTTATAAGCAGTTGGATGCATTTCTAAAATCGTATGGCCTGACAATTGATTGCTGCTACAATGATTTACCGGCGAAAGCACAAAAAGAATTGCAGTCCGGTGGGGAAGAGCTGCTTTCTTTTAACTATACGAATCTTGAGGGCGAGACCAAATCCTATGAAAGGGCATTTGAAGGACTTCTCCCGATGACAAAGAGACGTTATACGGAAGCATGGACAGATAAGATGAAAGAAACGCTTGCCAATTTTTTGGTAGCAAAACCTTGTCCTGTCTGTCATGGAGCCCGACTGCGTCCGGAAAGTCTTGCCTTTATGGTGGGCGGAAAAAATATAGCCGAGCTTTCCGAGATGTCGGTTTCAGATTTGCTTACCTTTCTTGAGCAGGTAGAACTGACAGAAAAAGAACAGATAATAGCAAGCCAGATTCTTTCTGAAATACATAACAGGCTTACTTTTTTAGTTAATGTAGGTTTAGATTATCTGACATTGGGAAGAACAGCAACTACGCTTTCCGGCGGGGAAGCACAGCGAATTCGTCTGGCAACACAAATCGGATCGGGGCTGGTCGGAGTTTTATACATCCTGGATGAGCCGTCTATCGGATTGCACCAGAGAGATAATGATAAGCTTTTAGCTACACTTAAAGGAATGAGAGATTTAGGAAATACATTGATTGTTGTTGAGCATGATGAGGATACCATTCGTGCAGCTGACTGGATTGTCGATATCGGTCCCGGTGCCGGCGAAAATGGAGGGCATGTTGTTGCAGAGGGGACTGTAGAGGCTGTTGAAAAAGTAGAGACATCACTGACGGGCCGGTATTTGAAAGGGAGTAAATATATTCCGCTTCCCGAAAAAAGGAGAAAAGGAAATGGAATGTTTATTACGATTAATGGGGCCAGAGAGCATAACCTTAAAGACATCAATGTAAAATTTCCTTTAGGAGCATTTACCGCTGTTACAGGAGAGTCCGGCTCAGGGAAGAGCACCTTGGTGAATGAAATATTATTTCAAGGACTGTCAAATTTAAAAAATCAAACTTCTTATGGGGCAGGGGAATACACATCTATAGAGGGCGCTGAATATATTGATAAAATCATTAATATAGATCAGCAGCCTATCGGAAGAACACCCCGATCAAACCCTGCCACATATACCGGATTGTTTACCGATATACGTGAACTTTTCAGCCAGACATCTGAAGCGAAAATGCGGGGATATAAGCCGGGGAGATTCAGCTTTAATGTTAAAGGCGGTCGTTGCGAGGCCTGCCATGGAGATGGGATTATAAAAATAGAAATGCAGTTCCTTTCTGATGTATATGTGCCTTGTGAAGTTTGCCATGGTGCACGTTATAACAGAGAAACTCTGGAAGTCAGGTACAAAGGTAAAAATATCTCTGATGTATTAAATATGACTGTAGAAGAAGCGGTTCCTTTTTTCGAAAATCATGACAAGATTTTGCGTAAGTTAAAAACTTTGCAAGAAGTAGGATTGGGATACATTCATTTGGGGCAACCGGCAACAACAATGTCCGGCGGAGAAGCACAGCGGGTGAAATTATCGACTGAGCTGATGCGACGGGGAACCGGGAATACGCTGTATATACTTGATGAGCCGACGACAGGCCTTCATAGTGAGGATATAAGAAAATTACTTATTATTCTTCAAAAATTGGTAGATCAAGGGAATACGGTGGTTGTTATTGAGCATAATTTAGATGTCGTAAAGGTAGCCGATCACATTATTGACTTGGGACCGGAAGGCGGAAATCGCGGTGGAGAAGTAGTTGCTGTAGGAACTCCCGAGGATATTTGCAAAGTAAAAAAATCATATACGGGAGAGTATTTACAGCCGGTTATAGAAAGAACAAAAAGACTGATGAAGGGAACATGAAATGATTGACGTTAATGATAAAATTCGGGCGAAAGTGGAAAGACTTCCCGGTTCGCCGGGAGTTTATCGCTGGAAAGATAAAAATGGTCGTGTTATATACGTAGGCAAGGCTGTTAACCTGAGGAACAGAGTCCGCTCGTATGTAAGGGCAGATAAGAAGCGGTCACCGAAGGTGGCAGCGATGATTCGTCATGCCGATGATTTAGATATTACGATGACTGCGACTGAGATGGAAGCTCTGATTTTAGAATGTAACCTGATTAAAGAGCTTCATCCGAAATATAATATTTCCTTACGTGATGATAAGTCTTATCCATATGTGAAGATTACCGTACAAGAAAAATGGCCCCGTATTTTTATTACCCGTAACATAAGAAGAGATGATAAAGCAAAATATTTCGGACCTTTTACAGATGTGGGAAGTCTCAGGAAAACATTGAGTTTAATCAGGAAACTGTATCCTGTACGTACTTGCCGCAGTATGAAAGTACAAAGGCCATGCCTGCAGTATCACATGAATCTGTGCTGTGCCCCCTGTGGAAATTTATGTACAGAGGAAGAATATAAGGGGTATGTAACGAGTATATGTGATTTATTTGAAGGGAAAAATACATCGCTGACAAAAGATATCCGGGAGCGTATGGCTGAAGCGGCTACCCATCTGGATTTCGAAAAAGCAGCGCTATATAGAGACCAGTTAAAAGCGGTCGAACAGGTCCGGCAAAAGCAAAATATAGTGGCTAAAGAGGGGGATTTTGATGTAGTAGGCATGGCGAGACAGGAGAATCATGTCGGTCTTGAGATATTTTATATACGATACGGGAAAATGATAGGGAAAGAAAATTTCAGTATAGCAGACACCGTCAGCGAGTCAGATGATGCGGTTATGACTGCTTTTATAAAAGATTTTTATGGAGGACGTCAGACGGCTGTTCCCAAGGAATTAATTCTTCCTGTTCTGCCGGGGGAGCATCTTTTGCTGGAGCGTTGGCTTTCCCGTATGCGTGGGAGCGAAGTCAAAATTTATGTACCTGAAAGAGGGTTCAAAAGGCGCTTGAAAGAAATGGCAAAGACGAATGCCATGAAATATCTGTCAGATAAAAAGCTGCAGTGGGAATACCGGGATGCACGCGAGCAAGGTGCGTTGAAAAAGTTGAAGGAATTACTCGGCCTGCCAAAGTTACCGGAAAGAATGGAATGCTTTGATATTTCTCACAACCAGGGAGCTGAAACAACCGGCTCAATGGTTGTTTTTGAAAATGGAAAACCTAATAAAAAAGAATATCGTAAATTTAAATTGCAAACAACACAAGGAACTCCCGATGATTTTAAATCAATGGCAGAGATTATGCACCGACGGTATGGAAAAGAAAAAGACTGGGCCAAACCGGACCTGATTGTCCTTGACGGGGGGCAGGGACAACTTCATGCGGCATTGCCTGTGATTCGAGAATGCGGAATTGACGCACCTGTTATCGGTCTGGCAAAGAGAATGGAAGAAATATATGTAGAGGGAAGTAATAAACCGATTGTTATTGATGCTCACGAGCCGGTACTCCGTTTACTTCAATTTATTCGTGATGAAGCTCATCGCTTTGTTATTTCTTACCACCGTAAATGGATTTCAAAGCGGAATACAGAATCTATTCTGGATCACATACCGGGAATAGGACCTAACAGGAGAAATGCGTTGTGGCACGCGTTCCGTTCTCTTGATGAAATGAAAAAAGCGTCCATGGAAGAATTATCTTTGGTGAAAGGCATGAATAAAACGGTGGCGGAACGGGTGTACCGCTTTTTCAGAATGAGAAAAGACGAGAAAATGATGGTTTTACAAGGAGAAGAAATGGAAAAATAAAAAGAAATATCCATCATAGAAGATATTAATAAGGTCAAGCTATAGAAAAGAGTTATTAGAATTTGTTATTATTATATTGTAATATATAAATTAATCATATATACTTTTAAAGCACAGATGAAATTGATAAGATTGATATTTGCTTTTGTCGTTTTATATTAAAATAAGGAGGCATTAAATAATGAAAGGCACAAAAAATGTATTGTCTGATGATTATAAAACGGAAGTCGATGAATTAGTAAGGCGTAAACAATGGAAAAGACTGTTAACTGCTACATTTGTTCTTGATATCTTACGCAGAGAAAGCAGCTATGGGAATAAGATTGAAAAAGAAATATATACCCGTACAAATAATGTATATCGTCCTAATCCTAATGAATTGTATCCCGTGCTCCGCTATATGGAAAGCAAAGGATATGTAGTCAGTGAATGGGATGCGCCGGACAGGAGAAGTAAACGTATTTACAGCATTACAGAAAAAGGGGAAAGTGCAGCGGAGTACACGCGGCAAAAAGTTCTTGATTGGTTGGTAAATATCAGAGCATTTATTAATACCATACAGAACGAATTTGGAGATAAGAAGTAACCTGTCATTTCAATCATTCCGATATTGACAATCAAATTTCTGTCTCGTATAATAGGGAAGTTAAGTGCTAGTGAATATAGCAGACGATAAATGGTCCGATCGGTAAGGAGGTGCAAGAAATGCCAGTACCAAAGAGCAAACATTCAAGATCTCGTCGTGATAAAAGACGTGCCAATTGGAAATTGACCGTTCCGGGTCTTGTAGAATGCCCACAGTGCCATGCTATGGTTTTACCTCATCATGTATGTCCGATTTGTGGTTTCTATAAAGGAAAATCAGTTATTCAGGCAAAAACCGAAGGTTAATTTTCAAAATAAGTACACTCCTCCAGGGGGTGTATTTTTTATATTTTAAAAATGGGTATTGGCCGGTGCGATAGGGCTCTGTGTAGCCGGTTGCATGAGCGGGTGTGGAAAAGACTCAGGAATCGCCAAAGGTGACGGACATCTGAAGGTGGGGATAGTACAAATCGTACAGCACCCGGCTCTTGATGAGGCAAATAAAGGATTTATCGATGCACTTGTGGAGAGAGGGCTCAAGGATAAGGTTGATATTGATCAGCAAAATGCCCAGGGAGACCAGTCGAATTTGCGGTCAATCGCGAACAGGTTCGTATCAGGGAAGTATAATTTAATCTGTGCAATTTCTACTCCGGCGGCACAGGCGATGTGGAAAAACAGTTGTTGCTCATAAAAGAAATAACACCGAATATAAAAAAACTGGGGACAATTTATAACTCCAGTGAAATCAATTCCGTAATTCAAGCTAAAAAGCTTAAAGAAGCCTGCGAGCCGTTAGGAATAGAATTGGTTGAATTGACGGTTAATTCAGTAAACGATGTGCAACAGGTAGCAGAGGGATTTCTGGGAGGAAAGGTAGATGCCGTTTTTATTCCTACAGATAATATAATTGCGTCATCTATTCCTACCGTCATGGCGATAGCCGATAAGGAGAAAATTCCGGTTTACGGTGCTGAAGTCGGACATGTAAGATCCGGTGTACTTGCATCGGAATCAATCAGTTTTTATGACATCGGACATAAGGCAGGATTGATGGCAGCCGACATCTTGGAAGGGAAAAAGCAAATCAAAGATATTCCTGTTGAAGGCGCTGATAAATCCGGATTATATATTAATAAAGCGGAAATGGAAAGGTTAGGCATAAAAATTCCGCAGGCGGTTTTAGAAAGAGCGGAATTGATTTAAGTAGAAGAGAAAGGATAAAATAATGACCGCAATCAGGCGGTATTGGCGCTTATCATTACTTTTAGCAGTGATTGCGGCCGCAATATTTACATTTATCGTTCATGATAATTCTGAAGCAAAACAAAAAATAAAACCAGTTCCTCATAAAAGCATGTATCAGGTTACTCTTTTTCAGGAAAACTCTTTTCCAGTACATGAAAAAATGAAACAGGGAATTATAGCTGCTTTAGAATCTAAAGGATATACGGAAAAAAAGAATATCCATTTGGAAATAATTAATGGCCAAGGGAATCTCGTGCAAATGGAAACACAGGCAAAAAAAATAGTGCATGAAAAACCTGACTTAATTATTTCTGTTGGAACAGAAGCGACAAAAGCTGTAATCAAAGAAACTGAAGTGATTCCTGTTGTAGGAGTCGGTGCATTTCAGATGAAGAGTGACCCTGCTTTTGAGGATAAGTATAATTTGACGGGAATTGGCGATATGCCCCTGATATTGAATCAGGTACGAATGGCAACAAAAATTTTTCCTGTAAAATCTTTGGGTATTATATTCAATCCGGAAGATGAAGAAGCAGTGACACAGCTGAATATGCTCCGTGAAGTGGGAGAAAAAAAGGGTATCCGGCTTTTTGAAATTGCTTTTGATAAAAACACGGGAATAGAAAGCCAGGTAAAGAAGTTCAAAGGGAATGTCGATGCAGTTTATATTCCGGCTGATGAAAAAATACAAACTTCTTTTGAAAAAATCGTAACTATTTTAAGAAGTTATAAAATTCCTGTTATCGGTGAAAATGCAGAAATGGTAAAGAAGGGGGCACTTTTGTCTGTTTCTGCGGAATATTACCGCATGGGATTCAGCGGCGGTAGAATGGCGTCAGAACTTTTAAAAGGAGAGAAAAAGCCTTTTGAGATTTCGATAACAAAACAAATGGATCCTGATTGGATTGTAAATATGTCTGTCGCAAAAGAGTTAGGCATTGTATTGCCGAATGACATATGGCAAAAGGCAAGAAAGCTTTACCTCTATGACGGACAGAATGCAAGACCGTAGAGATTTTTCAGAGGTGGAATGAATGGGAGATTTAGTGATTTCTACAGTGGCGCAAGGGCTTATGTGGTCCATGCTTGCCATCGGTGTATTTTTATCTTTCCGAGTACTTGATGTACCGGACATGACTTGTGAGGGGAGTTTTCCATTAGGCGCAGCTATTGCAGCATCTTTGATTTCTGCCGGGGCAAGTCCCTTGTGGGCAGTTTTGGGAGCCATGGCAGGAGGCATATTAGCAGGTTCTGTTACAGGCGTTTTATATACAAAATTGAAAATTCCTGCGATTTTATCGGGAATTTTGACCATGATAGCACTCTATTCAATCAATTTGCACGTAATGGGTAAAGCGAATATTTCACTTCTCAGAGCAGATACAATTTTTTCGTTCACTGCCGGAATTTTTCATGTCAGTCCGTCGGTAGCTTCATTTATTGTGCCCACTCTTTTCATATTGATTATTGCAGTATTTATTTATTGGTTTTTTGGTACAGAACTGGGAATGTGCATTCGTGCAACAGGGGATAACCCGCAAATGGTTCGTGCCCAAGGTGTGGATACAGATTCCATGATTATCCTCGGACTCTGCCTGAGCAATGGACTTATCGGTTTATGCGGAGCCGTGGTTGCACAGAATAATGGATTTGCTGATGTCGGAATGGGGATTGGAACTATCGTAATAGGATTGGCGTCCGTAATCATTGGAGAAGTTATTTTAGGGGCTGACAGCTTTTCATCTTCGCTTATGGCTGTTATTTTAGGATCAGTTATCTACAGAATTGTTATAGCCGTTGTTCTTTACCTTGGCATGCCACCCAATGATTTGAAATTATTTACTGCCATTATTGTCATGAATGCATTGGCACTTCCTTTAATTAAAGATAAAGTAAGAATGGAAAAGGTGGGATGATTATGCTGCATATAGACAGTATCAGCAAAACTTTCTTTCCCGGAACACCCAATGAAAAAAAGGCACTTACTAATGTGTCCCTTGTCTTGAATGACGGTGATTTCTGCACGGTAATCGGTGGTAATGGTGCCGGGAAAAGTACATTGCTTAACTCGATTGCAGGGGCATATATTCCTGATAAGGGCAATATAAAAATTAACGATACCGACATCACCCGGATGAGCGAATCTGAAAGAGCAAAATTTATTGGACGAGTGTTCCAGGATCCCATGAAAGGAACAGCAGGCGGCATGCAGTTGGAAGAAAACCTCTTGCTCGCAGCCCGTCGTGGGGAACGCAGAAGATTAAAATGGGCCTTCTCTGAAAATGATCATGCCGATTACAAAAAGATGCTTACCCGGCTGGACTTAGGGTTGGAAGACAGGCTTGAAACAAGAATAGGACTTCTTTCCGGAGGGCAAAGACAAGCCGTAACCTTGCTCATGGCGACACTGAAAAGGCCGGATATTCTCTTGCTCGACGAACCGACCGCCGCATTGGATCCTAAAACGGCAGATAAGGTTTTAAAACTGACCAATGAGATTGTACAGGAACAGAAACTGACAACGCTCATGATTACTCATAATATGAAAGATGCTTTGACCTATGGAAACCGCTTGATCATGATGAATAACGGCCGGATTATTGCCGATTATGCACCGGAAGAGAAAAAAGAATTGACCATAGAAATACTTCTCAAGAAATTCGAAGAAAACGCAAATGATTTAAGCGATAAGATGATTTTGAGTTAATACTTGAAAAAAAGAAGTAATGTGTGTATAATTTCATTTATGTGAACTGTATCCAGGGATTTCGACTCTCCGGCGGATCACTTAGATACAGCAATTTATTTATAGGAGGCATTATTATGTTAGATGCAGCAGAAAAAAAACAAATTATTGAGCAGTATGCAGTTCATGAAGGGGATACGGGATCTCCGGAAGTGCAGATTGCAATCCTTTCCAAAAGAATTGCACTTTTGACAGAACATCTGAAAAGTCACAAAAAGGATCATCATTCCCGTCGCGGATTACTTAAATTGGTCGGACAGCGTAGAAATATGTTGGACTACCTTCGTCGTAGTGATATTGAAAGATACAGAGTGCTTGGTGAAAAGCTCGGACTTCGCCTGAAGTAAGAAATACGAAACAGGAACAGCGGTAGCTATAATCTACTGCTGTTTTTTTATGCAATAAAGAAACCCGGCGTGATAGAAGATAACAGAATTTATAAAAATCAGATGTTTTGCAGTAAGTTTAAAAATAAAAATAAGAGCAGTCTGCTATTTTTTTGATAACGTATTAAAATCTGTAAGTGCATGATATAATAAAACGGTACATAATTTAAAAAAGATTAAATAATAAGAGGAGGAAGGACATGTTTAAGACCTTTCAAATGGAACTTGCAGGCCGTCCGTTGATTATCGAAACGGGAAAAATGGCTAAACAGGCAAGTGGTGCAGTTTTAGTAAGATATGGTGAAACCGTTGTCCTCGTGACATCAACGGGAAGTAAAGAAGCCAGAGAAGGGACAGATTTTTTCCCTCTGACAGTAGACTATGAAGAAAAAATGTATGCCGTAGGAAAAATGCCGGGCGGATTTTTACGCAGAGAAGGGCGTCCCGCAAACTCGGCTATTTTAAATGCCCGTTTGATTGATCGTCCTATTCGTCCTTTGTTTGACAAAAGATGCAGAAATGACGTGCATGTAGTGGCGACGGTACTTTCTGTCGACTATGATAATGCACCGGAACTTTGCGGTATGCTCGGTGCTTCCGCATCACTGGGGATTTCCGACATTCCTTGGGACGGACCTATAGCAGGTGTACGTGTAGGTCGTGTAAATAATGAATTTGTTATCAATCCGACACAAGCACAGCTTGAAGAGTCTTCTCTGAATATCACCGTAGCAGGATCGGAAACGGCCATTTTAATGGTAGAAGGCGGCGCTGATGAAGCGCCCGAAGAAGATGTTCTTGAAGCTATCATGTTCGGACATGAGGCTATCAAAGAATTAGTGGGTTTCCAAAATAAAATTATTGCTGAAGTGGGAAAACAGAAACGGACACTGGTATTTCCTGAAATTCCCGAAGAAATTGAGATATCTATCCGGGCCTATGCGGAAGAACCGCTGAAAAAAGCGATTTTTAATCCCGATAAACTTACCCGTGAAGCCGTTATGGCGGAAGTGAAAAAAGAAGC
>QWCQ01001192.1_pt1 | contig 10593 bp, 9 predicted proteins | sample 1972701 | NCBI WGS metagenome assembly QWCQ01 (sample SAMN09866704, study PRJNA288562) | Human gut metagenome isolate pre4_stool, whole genome shotgun sequencing...
TCGGTAATATACCCACTATACATGGAATCCCTCCAAACGTTTCGATTATATCAAATTATAAAAAACGCCTGCAACCGTAAAGCTCATGGCATTTTCACAATAATAGAGGATAATAAGCCTAATCATCTTACCATTTTTGAGAGAAAAAAGTATTTTTTTATCTAAGCTTTAGAATTTGTCGGAATCCCTCTACTCTTCAAGGCGCCTTTTGGTATAATAAGACATTATAAAGGAGGTTTCTATGCCTAGAAAACGCGGACAGACGAGGCGCGAAGATCATAATCTGCGCTGGAGCTCTGCCTTTAAAATCATCTTTTTATTATTTGTTATTGCGGGCATTACATTAGTAGGCATCGCCTTTTCTTATGCCATTACCGCCATTAGCGAATCCCCGGAAATCGATCCGAAAAATGTTCGCGCCGCCATTGCCGAAACGTCGGTGGTGCGGGATAAAGACGGTGAAAATGTAGAGCGGCTCGTTCAAAATGAATACAGCCAATGGGTCTCTATCGATCGCATGCCCGACCATTTACAGGAAGCCGCCATCGCCATCGAGGACCAACGTTTTTACGAACACGGCGGTGTGGATTTCCGTCGCCTGATTTCGGCCACCCTCAAAAATTTAAAAGACATGGATTTCAGCCAAGGCGGATCCACTATTACCATGCAGGTGGCAAAAAACTTATACACCTCGCCGGTTAAAAGCTATGCCCGTAAGTTCCAAGATATTTATTACGCCTTCCAATTGGAAAGCAATCTTTCGAAAAAACAAATCTTGGAAGCTTATCTTAACTCCGCCGCCTTCTCCAAAGGCACCATCGGCGTAGAAGCGGCGGCAAAAAGTTTCTTCAATAAAGATGTAAAAGATCTTACCCTCGCCGAATCGGCTATGATCGTCGGCATTACCAATCGCCCTTCGGAATATACGCCCTATAATGTAGCGCCTATTGAAGATGGAGAAGACTTGGAATCCATCGATCTCGCCCTCATTCCCGCTACGGAAAATAAAGGGGAAAAGGCGGGTAAAGATACTCGCAAACTGGCAGACAAACTCGCCGAATTAAATCTCATCGACGCCTTTGAAAAGAATCAAATTAAATCCGGCGACATCGTCGTCGGCAAGGCCGTTCCCAATCCGGCAAGTAAAAAACGTCAAGAACTGATTCTGCACAAAATGAATTCCCTCGGCATGATCGACGAATCCACGATGAAAGATGCCATTAACGAACCCATCGACTTAAACTTAGGCGTTCGCACCACAAAAGGCATTTCCTCTTACTATGTCGATGCCGTAAAAGACGAAGTGCTTTCCATTTTACGGGCTCAGGGCCACAAAGAAGAAGAAGCGCAAAATATTCTTTACAACGGCGGCCTCACCATCGAAACGCCTTTGGATTTAAATGTTCAAAAAATCCTGGAAGACAAAGTAGCGCAAAACAGTTTCTTCCCCGGTCGCCACACGGATAAAAACGGTATTATTCAACCCCAAGTCGGCATTACGGTAATGAATCACCAAACGGGCCAAGTGATCGCCATCGTCGGCGGACGGGGTATCGGCGGAAACAATATTTTAAACCGCGCCAAAAATCCGAGACAACCGGGTTCGTCCATTAAACCTATCGGCCCCTATCTCGCCCTCTTAAATGATGGAGGCACGGCGGGAGACGTCTACCGCGACCTTCCCCGTCCCGGCGGATGGCCGAAAAACTCCACAGGTTACCAAGGTTACGCCACGGTGCGCAATCTTATTCGCAATTCGTCCAATGTGGGCGCTTATCTCGTAGGAAAAGGCCTGGCAAGTGACGAAAGTGCGGCCAGCCAAAAGATGATCGACAATTTGAAGAAGATGCAAATTTCGTCCATCGTTACGCCGGAAGATGACGATCGCTACGTCAACATCGACACGCAAAAATACAACGACGTCAACTTGGCTTCCCTTACTTTGGGCGGCATGACCGTGGGCATCAGCCCCTTGGAAATGGCGGGAGCTTTCAGCACCTTCCCCAACGGTGGCCAATTTATTAAACCTTCTTTCATCGATAAAATTACGGATAAAACCGGCAAGGTCATTTTTGAAAATAAACGAGAAGCTACGGAAATTACCTCGCCCCAAAACGCATATATTATGACGTCCATGCTCCAAACCGTCGTTAAAAGCGGTACGGGTACCTATGCTAATTTCGGCGGACAAGCTATCGCCGGCAAAACCGGTACGACCAACCGCAAACGCGACAGCTGGTTTGTAGGCTTTACGCCCTATTACACCGCATCGGTTTGGATCGGCAACGACGACAACACGCCTCTTTGGGATTACTCCCGTATGGCGGCCAATTTATGGCGTTCCATTATGCGCGATGTCCACAAGGATTTGGATTACAAAGACTTTAAAGAACCGGAAGACGGCTTATACAAAAAATATATCCCCGTCGCCGGCTACACGGAAATCTTCGCCGAAGGCACATCGCCTAAAGGACTTAAAAATCTCTATCGCAATGTTCCTCCGAAACCGAAAACGGAAGATAAGAAAAACGACGAAAATAAAGACAATAAGGATAATAAGAATGGAAGCGGCAACAGCTCCGGAAAAACGGAACAAGGCTCCGGCAAAAGCGGGCAAGGTTCCGGTAATTCCAAAGGAAAAGGCGGCAGCTCTTCTAAAAAATCCCAATAAACAAAAAGGAGTCTCCTTCGGGAAACTCCTTTTTTTCATGTCTATTTTTTGTAAAATCCGAAACAACGCGCGCTGAATCCGGGACCGTCCACCATATTGGGATACCCTACGGAAATAACGCCGCCGGTAGGAGGCATTTGATCTAAATTGCGCATAAGTTCCACTTGATAAATATCCTGTGCCAAAACATAAGTCTCTACGGGGAGATAGCCCTCTTTGTTGGAAATCGCTGACGCATCGGTATCCGACGTTTCGTGACCGATGGCCTTTACGTGTCGCTCTTCAATTAATAAGCGACAAGCGGGAATAGACCATCCCGGGTAATGGCTAATGCCGTCGTCGTCAATGTTATCGAAATTTTCCGTGCGCTTCGACCAATCGGTGCGCAGTGCCACAAAGGATCCTTCGGGAATTTTACCGTGACGCTCTTCGTGCCGTAAAATATCCTCTTCGTCTACGATGTAATCGGCATTTTCTTTCACTTTATCCGACACATCCACCACGACGAGTGGCAAAATCGTGTCTTTCGGATCGAGTTTGTCGAGCATACGACCGCCTTCTGTAAAATGGCCGGGCGCATCGATATGGGTGCCGTATTGACTCACGATCTTGTAAACGCGAGCCGTAAAGCGATGCTCCTTAAAATTATAAAGCTCTTCCGATGTCAGGGGTGTAAATCCCGCCCAGTGTGGCGTTTTATCCGACACGGGATGAGAAAGTTCCACCATTTCCGTCTCTGATTTAAACTGTTCCAGTTGTTTCCATAGTGATGTCATAGTACGTTCCTCTCTTTTTTGAATATCGAATAGTATAGCACAATTTACGGAAAATGTTCATAAAAAAAGGACCTCTCGGCCCCTTTTTTCATCTTTTATAAAATGTCCACTTCTTCGCCGGCGAGGGCTTTGTTCATGCTGCGCACGGCACAGAATTTGCCGCACATGGAGCAGGTTTCTTCCACTTCCGGTGCCCGTTCGTCGCGAACGGCCTTGGCGTGTACGGGATCCATGCAATTTTCAAACATCGCATCCCAATCTAATTTGCGACGCGCCGCGCCCATGCGATCGTCTATATCTCGCACACCGGGAATTTTCTTCGCAATGTCGGCGGCGTGGGCGGCGATTTTCGACGCCATAATGCCTTCTTTAACATCGTCGGCATTGGGAAGTGCCAAGTGTTCCGCCGGGGTTACGTAGCAGAGGAATGCCGCTCCACTCATAGCGGCGACGGCACCGCCGATAGCGGCGGTAATGTGATCGTAGCCTGCGGCGATATCGGTGACGATGGGCCCTAATACGTAGAAGGGGGCGCCGTGGCAAAGGCTTTGTTGAATTTCCATATTGGCTTTTACTTGATCCAAGGGCACGTGTCCCGGACCTTCTACCATAACTTGCACGTCTTTTTCCCATGCGCGAAGGGTCAGCTCGCCTAAGCGCACGAGCTCTTCAATTTGAAGAATGTCTCCGGCATCGGCAAGGCAACCCGGACGGGCGCCGTCGCCGAGGGAAATGGTCATGTCGTATTCTCGGCAAATGTCTAAAATCTCATCGTAGTATTCGAAGAAGGGGTTTTCGTTGCCCGTCATGCTCATCCACGCGAAAACTAAAGATCCGCCGCGAGAGACGATATTCGTCGTGCGGCCGAAGCGTTTTAATTGTTCCACGGTGCGTTTGGTGAGGCCGCAGTGTAGGGTGACGAAGTCCACGCCGTCTTCCCCGTGGGCGCGAATAACATCGAGAAAATCTTGTGCCGTCAGTTGTCCCAAATCTTTTTGATGATAAATCACCGAATCGTAAATGGGTACGGTACCGATCATGGCAGGACATTCGGAGGTCAGTTTGCGGCGGAAAATTTTCGTGTCGCCATGGGTGGAAAGGTCCATAATGGCGTCGCCACCCAGGTCTACGGCGTATTGTACTTTTTTAAGCTCTTCGTCTAAATCGGAAACGTCTTTCGACACGCCGAGATTGACGTTGATCTTTGTTTTTAACATACTGCCGATGCCCGTAGGCTTAATGCACTTGTGGTTTTTATTGGCGGGAATGGCCACTTTCCCTTCCGCTACCCAGCGGCGAATATCTTCCACGTCGCGATTTTCGTATGCGGCAACAGCCTTCATTTCGTTTGTAATAATACCTTTACGTGCGGCGTCCATTTGTGTCGCGTAATTCATTCTTATCTCCTAACCATATGATGAATGGGCCCGTGCCCATGTCCTAAATTTAAGCCATCTGCGATGGCGTCAAAAACGTACTCTTTACTTAACTTGACGGCTTCTTCCGCCGAACAGCCCAAGGCTAAATGGGATGCAATGGCGGAAGAGAGTGTGCATCCCGTGCCGTGTGTATTGGGATTATCGAGCATAGGCTTTTCAAAGCGATGCACGCTCCCGTCATAAAAAATATCTACAGCTTCGCCCGTGCCGTGTCCTCCCTTTACGAGAACCGACACGCCGTAAGCATCGGCCATTTTTTTAGCGCTTTCCACTTGCTCCTCGACGGAAGTGATCTTCGTCGAAAGAAGATGTTCTGCCTCGGGAATATTAGGCGTTATAAGTGTGGCAAGGGGCAAAAGTAATTCTTTCAGCGCAGCTTCCGCCTCTTCTTTTAAAAGGGGGGATCCGCTGGTCGCCACCATGACGGGATCTACGACCACCGGCCCGCAATAATGTTTTAGGTGATCGGCGATGGTTTTTATAATCTCCGCCGAGGATACCATGCCGATCTTTACGGCGTCGGGAGGAATGTCGTCCATAATGGCATCTATTTGCGACGCCACCGCTTCCGGCGAAAGATCGTAGACCGCGTTCACACCCATTGTATTTTGCGCCGTAATGGAGGTAATGGCCGATGTGGCAAAGACGCCGAGGGATGTGGCCGTTTTAATGTCGGCTTGAATCCCCGCGCCTCCCGACGAATCGCTTCCCGCAACGGTCATCATCGTCTTTATTTTCATTTGGCATCTTCCCAGCGGCGCACTAATTCTTCCGCCGCCTTTTTCGGATCCTCAGCCGATGCAATAGCGGAAACGACGAAAAATCCGTCGACGCCGGTTTCCACTAAGGATTGCATATCTTCCGCCTTGACGCCGCCGCCGATGGTAATGGGAAGGGGCGAAATGGCGGCGAGTTTTTTAATTTCATCGAGGGTGCGGTAAATAATATTGCCCGCATCGTCCAGGCCGCAATCGCGTTTCGTCGCCGTTTCGTGGAGAGGACCGGCGCCGAAATAATCCACGCCTTCAAAATTCCCCTCTTGCACGTAACGGGTTAAATCTCCTGTAGGCGCGGAAAGACCGATAACGGCATCGTCGCCTAAATATTTTCTGCAGACCGCTACGGGAATATCCGTTTGGCCTACGTGAACGCCGTCTACTTTCGCGCCAGCTTCACGGGCGGCGAGGACCACGTCCAATCGATCGTCGATTAAAAGGGTGACCTCGTCGGATTTATTCATGGCCCGTAAAAGATCGGATACCTCCACGGTAATGGCGATCATTTCCCGGGCACTTGCCACTTTGCTTCTGATTTGCACGCAAGTAAAGCCCGCTTCCACGGCGGCACGAACGATGTTCGCTACCGGGCGGCCAAGGGTGTTTTCAGGGCCGACGACGAAATATTTTTCGATGCTGAAGGCCATTACAGTGCCTCCATTTCGCAACCAGCAATGTCTTCTCCCGTTAAATTGGAAAGAGCGTCCAGGAAGGCGACCTTAAAGCTTGCCGTACCCTTCGCCTCGCCTTCGGCGATTTTCCCCGCTACATTGTAGGCGTTGGTGGCGGCGAGAGCGGCGGTAAAAGGATCGGTTACCGACGCGTAAACGGCGCAGACGCCGCCTAAAGAACAGCCGCTTCCCGTAATCCGCGCGAAATATTCACTGCCGCCGAAAGAGCGAATGGTGCGCGTACCGTCGGTGACAATATCTTCTTTGCCCGAAACGCAAACGGCGCCGTCGATAAACTTTGCCAGCGCTTCCGCCGAGGCTTTGGCGCTTTCCACAGTGTCTGTAGAGTCTACGCCGCGAACGGCACCTTTATCGGAATCGACAAGGCCCCACATTTTGGCGAGGCTGATAATTTCCGAAGCATTTCCCCGCACGATTTTCGGCGGATAATCTTTCATGCCTTCTAAAAGCTTTGTGCGCAACTCGCCGATGCCGATGGCGACGGGATCTAATACATAGGCGGATTTTTCGTACGCCCGCTTCGCCGCGGCGGTCATGGTGTCGCCGTGGGAAGGCATGAGCGTGCCTACGTTAATGTAAATGCACTTTGCAATGTCCGCCACTGTTTCTCCTTCGTCGACCATGTAGACCATGGCGGCGGAACCGCCTACGGCGATTTGCGCATTGGCGACGAAATCGATGGTGACAAAATTCGTAATCGAGGGAGCCATAGGCCCGATGGCGCGTACGTCATTTCCCGCTTTGACGAGAGCTTGTTTAATTTCTTTCATCTTGAACCTTTCCTAGACAAAAAAAGAAGTACCTTCTCCGTTGAGAAGATACTTCTTGTCATGTTCATAAAAAGTCGCATGCATTCCTACGCGAGTATTAACTCACAGGTTCACAGGGTCAGGTTCTACCTTCTCAACGTCAAAGTCCCCCTTGCAATTATTCGATTAAGGAAACAATATCATTGAGAAAGTTCTTTGTCAATAAAGGATCATTCATTTTGAGCACGCAAAAGAGGCGACAGGTATTTAAAAATACCTTTTTGTCGCCTGAAATTATTTTTCTTCCACCTTTTCAAATGTATAGCGGAAACGACCTTTGGTATTCTTCCCGTATTCCACAGCTTCCACCGGGCAGTAGTTGATGCAGGCCATGCAATGGGTGCAGCGATCGAGCCAAATCGGCCGCCCTTCTTCCATAACCACATTGGCGAGAACGCAGCGTTTTGCACACTCGCCGCAGCCGATGCAATTGTCTTTTGCGTAAAATGGTTTCGCTTTGACGAAGAGGCTGTAATAGATTCCGTTTACGGCGGAAATCAATCGATCGCTCCATCGAGGATGTACTTTTTTGCGCTCTCCTTTTTCCACGGCGCGGGCGATGGCGTCGATTTTTCCTTCCGCCTTTTGAATAATGGCGCGAGATTCTTCCACACCGGGCGTTTTAAACATGGCGATATAGTTTTCCGGCATGACCACGGAAAACGTGTCGCCGTAGGGAACGCCTACGCTTTTAGAAAGCGCCTCGGCGTAATGGGCGGCGTTGCCCATGCTTCCGCCGCAGGTCAACACGTAATATACGCTCTTCGCCGAAATCCGAAGGCCGGATACATAATCTTCCACGATCCGCGGCATGCGATAACAATAAGTGGGCGTCACCACGATCATGGTGTCGTCGGAAATGTCGTCCATGTTTCCCCTTCGGATTCTTTCGCCCAAATCCACTACGCTCATTCCCAGCTTTTCGCCGAGCACCTCCGCCACGTGGCGACTGTTGCCCGTGCCGCTGAAATAATAAATCATGCTACTCCCCCTTTACAAGGAGTATAACACATTACACGGTCTCCAATAATTTCCGCAATGCCTTGACGGCGCCCTTCGGATTTTTTGCGTATTGGATCGCCGATACGACGCAAATGCCGTCCATGGGAAGGCCTTTTAATTTTGGTAAGGTTTCTTCGTTAATGCCGCCAATGGCAAAGACGGGTACATCCACCGCCTCTTTAATGGCTCTGAAGGTTTCGAGGCTCGTCGGCCGCGTAATGACTTTCGTCTTGGTGGGAAAAAGGGCGCCCGTTCCGAAATAGTCCGCTCCTTCCTCGGCCGCTTCGTAGGCGCGCTCTACACTTTTGACAGAGGCGCCGATAATGGCGTCGTCGCCTAATATTTTTCTCGCCACAGAAATGGGTAAGTCGTCCGCCCCGAGGTGAACGCCGCAGCCGGCGGCGTAGGCTACGTCGATGCGATCGTCGACGATAAGGGGCGTGTCGTATTCCTCCGCCATGGCTTTTAATTTCTTCGCCAAGCGGAGTACCTCTTTATCGGTTCTGTTTTTTTCACGAAGCTGAAGATAATCCACGCCGCCTATTAAAGCCGATTCCACGGAGCGGAAAAAATCTCCCTCGTCGTCGAAAGCTTCGGAGTTTGTGACAAAGTAAAGTTTTTTCATAGGCGAATATAATCATTCCGTAGGACGTAGAGCCCTTCTTCCGCCAAGTCTTTTTCGATTTCGTCCAGGGTGCGATTGTCGGCGATGACAAATTGCTCTTCCCCTTCGTCCTCTTCGTGTTCCTCCGTGCGGCGGCCGATGCCCGTATCCACCGAAGCGGAAATTTTCGTTGCGCCGTAATACATGGCCTTGTCTCTAAATTCCTTCCGCTCTCTCGTGGAAATGGTCATGGAAGCGAAGGGCATAAACATGCGAATAGCCAAAATGAATTGCATCAGCTTTCGCTCGCCGATGCGATTGGTGTTGTCCACATCTTCCGCGCCGTGGGTGGGGCGAATTCTCGGAAGGCTAATGGCGATTTCCAAATGAGGATATTTTCTTTGAAGTAAAAAAGCGTGAAGGCCGAGGCAGTAGGCATCTCTCAAGGGATCGCTCAACCCGAAAAGAGCGCCGAAGCCCACGCCGCGCATGCCGCCCATGGCCGCCCGCTCTTGGGTGTTCATGCGGTAAATCATGCTCCGCTTGTGGCCGTGAGGATGGTAGTAGGAATAGCTTTCGGGATCATAGGTTTCCTGAAAGACGGTGACGAAATCCGCCCCCGCTTTTTGAAGGCGTTCGTAATCTTTTACATTGGCAGGGTAAATTTCCAAACTCACGACGCGGAAATACTTTTTCGCCAAACGAACGGCCATTTCGATGTATTCGATGGGAGAAAATTTGTCCGATTCCCCGGTTAAGATTAAAACATCTTCAATGCCTTCGGCGGCCAACGCCTTCATTTCGTTTTCGATTTCCTCTTCTGTCAACATGGCGCGCTTAATGCCGCTCTTAGAATTAAATCCGCAGTAACGACAGCCGTTTTCGCAGTAATTGGCGATGTAAAGGGGAGAGAAGGAATTCACATTGTCGCCGAAATATTGGCGGCGCAACATACGCGCCTTTTCCGCCATGGCGTCTAAAAATCCTTCCGCCGCATCGCTGAGCAAGACGTAATAATCGTCGGGGGTCAGGCGGTCTTTTTGAAGTACCGCCCGCACGTCGGCAGGCGTAATGGTGCGCGCCTTTTGTTTGTTGTAGGACGCTTCGATTTTTTTCGGGATCTCTTCGGAAATTTGGTCCATATCCGGAAGATAATCCCGCACATCTTTTACATTAACAACCATGATCCACCTCTTAATCGAAGAAATCTCTTAAAGGAGAGGACGGATCGGCGCCGCGATCCAACACGCGACCCGGTTTGGAAAGATAACCTAAACGTCCCGCTTCGATTCCTTTTTTAAAGGCTTCCGCCATTAAGGTAATATTTGATGCCGTGGCAATGCCGGTGTTGGCCATAATGGCGGCTGCGCCCATTTCCATAGCTTCCGCCGCTTGAGACGGTCTGCCGATGCCGGCATCGACGATAACGGGCAAATCGATTTCTTCGATAATGATTTGAATGAAATCTTTCGTGGAAAGTCCTTTGTTACTGCCGATGGGAGAGGCCAGGGGCATAATGGATGCGGCGCCTGCATCGCGCATATCCCGAGCGTAATTAAGATCGGGATACATATAGGGCATGACGACGAAATCTTCTTTTGCCAAAACTTCCGTCGCCTTTAAAGTTTCTGCATTGTCGGGAAGGAGATATTTAGAATCACGCATAATTTCAATTTTTACAAAATTGCCGCAGCCCATTTCCTTGGCGAGACGGGCAATGCGAATAGCTTCGTCGGCATTGCGTGCGCCACTGGTGTTGGGAATAAGGGTTACATGTTTCGGTATGTAATCCAAAATATTTTTAACATCGGCGGTGTTCGCCCG
>QWCQ01001195.1_pt1 | contig 10548 bp, 8 predicted proteins | sample 1972701 | NCBI WGS metagenome assembly QWCQ01 (sample SAMN09866704, study PRJNA288562) | Human gut metagenome isolate pre4_stool, whole genome shotgun sequencing...
TCAGTCGTGTAGCTCGCTACACTCCTTCACTCTCTTGCATTTTGACCTCAAAAATAAGCTCAAAATCTAACAAAGCTAATTTATAGAACCAGCCTATAAAGCAAATGGCTCCATGAGGTAGCCTCATCACCCAATTTTTTCTTTTAGACGGTTCAGCCTGTCCGTTCTGTTGTTTATATCAATACAAAGCTATCTGCCGTTTACAGTTGATAGTTTAATAATATCGACCTATTTACATCTTCTCTTCTTGTATTTCACCTACTTCAGTTCGAGGTAAGCCCCTACCTACTTTAACAAGTTAACCGTAATGTTCCTTGTTAGAGTCTTGTACATGGTAATACATCCCACTCTATCATGAATAGGATAAGATTTAGATAAAAAATGTGGCTTAAAAAAATGTATGGCTCACTTCATCTATTTTATAGTTCTGCCTTTATAGTCTATCTGAAAAAACTTTTCATCCTTTAAGACAAGGGCTTTACCATTCTTAAACCGACGATGGTTGGCGATACTATCATATTTCAAAGGAATAATCTCGTGTCCCTGTTTATCGATAAATCCCCACTTACCACCAACAACATATTCATGGTCTGGGTCGTCTTCCGGTCTCACTGTCTTGCAGCCTACAGACACAGCTGCTAAACCTTCATGATATGGGAAGATAGCATCATACTTCGGTTTGACAATAACCTGTCCTTTCATATTGGCAACGCCCATCTTCGTACCACTCTCGTCTAAGATTCTAAAGAGTCCATTCTTTGGGTAGTCATTCCCATTATCAACCATAAATACATTGAATAATTCTTTGCCCTTATTGTTGATAGCTACACAGCCGACATTCGGTTTAAACGCAAAGCCAATAGTACGGATTGTGTCTGTATAACAAAGCAAGTATCGATTATAGGGCACAATGGTTCGCCCATCCTGATTAACGTATGCATATTTCTCATATTTTGCAGTCGTATCAACTTTTAAAACTAAATACATGTCTTTCATGCCTTTCGTAGACGAACAAGACAATCCTAAACTGCATGACAGAACAAACATCAAAAAAGATAAATTTCTCATATTCTATATATTTTACGTTATTACCACAAAAATATAGCTTATTACATCTATTGCTATAGTCATGGCTCTCAACCTTTGTCCAAGTATAAAGGTCTATTTGTTCACCTACTCAATACTCCTTTTCTCCATTCGTAAGTGCCACAATAAAGAAATCCTTTTCGACCTTGTAATATCTTTAAGACTATTTATGTTAATGCCGGTAAATTGTTATTTGGTTGATACCAAATACAAACATACAAATTATATCTATTCTGACAAAAACTATATGAATCTTTAAATCAAAATATGTCGCAGCTCTTTCATTTATGAAATCTTGGTTCTTTTTATAAATGCTGTTATGTTGCAGCGTACTAATGACACGGTGAAAGCTGTGTTTTTCTTAAAATACGACCATGATTATATGGGAGTTAGTTGTTGAAACTCACGTGCTATGATATATCTGATTCCTCGGCTAACCATATTAAAATCAATAAAATAAGTACTCGTAAAAGTTGGTCAAGTGAGTTGCTGTTTTTGTAACTTTATTGTAAAGAAGTCAGCAATAGGCATCAACTTATATGAAAAGCAGGAATAGCCCTACCCTGCATGGCATAAACGGATGTCAAGCGGCTTTAACTTTTCAGCTATTTTTTCCCATTCAGCCTGTGATAGTTTCCTTCCCCTCAACGTTCTCACGGTGGGAAAGTCAGAAAAATACGGATCGGACGACGTGTACCAACAGTATTTCTTGACAGCAGGTATTCGACTTAGACTTTGAGCAAGAGTTCCAAAATAATGAGGATGCACTACAGATAAGTAACAACCACGATTGTCTACCTCTGTAAAAAGTATTAGATACGACCGTTTCTTGTTTGTTTTGGCTGCAGGAATCATCGCTTTACATCTGGAACTCACGTGTATCTCCCATCCATATGTCTGATTCAGTTTGTGCATTATCTGACAGAAAACCTTACCATGGGGTGACGTATCGCAAATTCCTTTGTAGGAGATATAATAATGTATCATCTCGTGCAGGAGCACATTCTGATATTGTCGTTCTGTTTGGACGTAATAGTTGCTGATTCTAATCACGTAATCACAGGTCGTGATGCCACGCCAAGTGAGCTTTCGCTTACACGACATACTCCCTAACTGCGTTCGAGATGAAGACACCTGCAAACGTGGTAGCGGTAATATATCTTCAAAATAAGAATGATTGAAGGCGTGAAACCATTTCTCTAACCAAAGCTCATCTACCATTGTTACCTACAATTTATAAAAACATCAACATATCTATTAAACGTTGTTTTCAAAGGTTTGAGACTTTGGCCAATTCACCAAGTACAACTTTTCTGTAGTTCGTGTAAAGGCAGTGTACAGCCAATGTAAATAATCTGGCGACAACATCTCATCCGTCATATATCCCTGATCCACATAAACATGAGCCCATTGTCCGCCTTGTGCCTTATGGCAAGTAATGGCATAAGCGTACTTAACTTGAACGGCATTAAGAAAAATGTCTTCACGAAGCTTCTTGACACGGTCTTGTTTGCGAGGTATATCCGCATAATCTGCTAGCACTTCATTAAACAAACGTTCATTTTGCTCACGTGACAAAGCAGGAGCTTCTGTATGCAAGCTATCCAAGATAATGGTTGCCTCAAGCTCATAGTCATTATAGTCAGGGAACTGTAACCACACATCTGCAAATCGGAAGCCATACAACTCACGAGTGTTTCGCACACGTTGCACCATAGCACGATCCCCATTAGCCAAAAAGGTCATGCTTGTCGTGTCCTGTTCTTCATTGTTTGTTGGTGGCTGCACCCAATGATAGTTATTACGCACAATCATTAACATGTCGCCTGTTGACAATTCTTCCTCACTCCCCAAGATGGTTTGGCGTATTCCTTGATTGTAAATGTGCGCCCGCTTGTTACTTCGTGTAATAACCATGGTCTCGTCAACGCCTACTTCCGAATAACTTGAGTTGAGCGTTTCGATGAGTTCATTACCGGGAACAACCACAATGTCAGCAAACGTATTGAAATGAATTTGTGGTAATTGTGTTAATTCATCTCGCATGATGTGGGTTCTAATAAGCGTAGCGTTGTACAATATCCCACTTTCTTCGCTTTGACGGAGCACATTATCTAAACGGCACTCGTACACTTTTAGTCCATATCCTTCCATAAAATCGGACGATAGTGCAGGCGATTGTTCTTCCCCAATGGGTGGTAATTGGGCAGCATCTCCCATTAGAATCATTCGACAATTGCGCCCACTGTACACGAATTGCACCAAATCATCGAGCAAACAACCGCTTCCAAACGATGAGTCCATTTGACCTTGGTTAGCAATCATCGAACTTTCGTCTACCATAAACAACGTATCACTGTACCGATTAAAATTAAGATTGAACACACCGCCATCACTGTCGAAAGATTTCTGTCTGTAGATTTGCCGATGAATGGTATAAGCAGGTTGACCGCTATGAACAGAGAATACTTTGGCAGCACGCCCAGTAGGAGCCAACAGCATTACTTTTTGCTCTAATTTCACCATGGTTCGAGCGATAGCACTTGCCAAAGAAGTCTTTCCAGTACCAGCACTTCCACAAAAAATCATTACCACACGCGGGTCTTCATCCATCATAAAATGAGCAAATTGCGTTAACACATGTTTTTGTTCAGTGGTGGGCTGAAGTTCAAATTGTTGGATTATCTGGAAAATGAGTTCGTCTATAAGCATGATTTCAAACAGTGAAAATATGAGAATTTAACCGATTTATCTCTTTATTGGAAAGTATTTTGTACTTTTGCAAGGATGAACCCCACATGTGATGTAAAAAAGATGCAGGCAATGTAACTTACAACTCACGCTGTTTGAATTGAGAGGCATCGCAGCTTCTGCAAAGATACAATAAAAGGCTGACCTATGAAAGTCAAAATTAAGCATAATTATTTACTGACCTGCTGTGTAGGAGTCCTTGCTCTTATCTGTGTCTTGAGCATTTACAGTCCTATCGCTTTCAGCAACCAACAGACTGAAAGAGAAACCGTCGTAAAGCACTATTTAGTGCAAATAAGACTGGCAGAAGAAAAGTACCGTGCGAAGACAGGCAGTTATACCGCTTCATTCGACTCTCTGATACAGTACAGATATTTGGCAGACTCACTACAATTTATTCCATTTACAAATCGTCAAAAGTTTGAATTGGAAACGTCAATGCAGCTCTCTCCGTCAGGGAAACAAATACCATTGATGGAATGTAGAGCCAAATATACTGACTTTTTACAAGGTCTCAACAAGTCATTTGTTCAGGAACTAATAGAGAATGAACTTTCTGCTGGACGTTATCCAGGATTAAAGATAGGCGACCTTCAAACACCAAATAACAATGCAGGAAACTGGGAATAACACACTTATATCAAAAGCACGATTGGTTTTCAGAATCAGTCCACAATCGCTAAGTTTTTCAGTCGTTGACAATGCTGAAGAAAGTCAGTTGGCATTCGAGCCATATGTCATTAGAAGTGGAATATCATTGGCAGCTAATTTGCGTGAAGCCTTCATTGAGAGTGACCTCCTTAACCGAGGTTATCAACGGGCACAAGTGATGATTGATGCGCCAGTGATGCTTGTTCCCACCGAAGAGTTTCGTCAAGAAGAAATGGAAAGTATGTACCAACACACTTTTACAGGTCATGAAGATGAGGCTGTGTTGCACGCCGTGCTACCTAATCTCAATGCTGTAGCTGTTTTCTCCATGAACAAAGACTTGAAAATGGTCATGACCGATCATTTCAATGATGTGAGATTTTTTCCCATTTCACTACCCGTTTGGAGTTATCTTCACAAGCGTAGCTTCACTGGTTCGCATCAAAAACTTTATGCGTACTTTCACGACAAGAAGGTTGACATCTTTTGTTTCAAGCAAAATAGATTTAAGTTTTACAACACGTTTCATGTTCCGCATGCCAATGACTCCATCTATTTCATTTTATATACATGGAAAATATTAGCGTTGGACAACGAGAAAGATGAGCTACACCTTGTTGGGGATATTCCCGAACGTGAGAGGTTGAGCGAATCCCTACGAAGATATCTACAAAAAGTGTATTACGTGAACCCCGTTGCAGAATTTAATCGTGCGCCAATCACCATGATTAAAGGGATTTCATTTGACTTAATCACCTTATTTCTAAAAGGAAAATAATGCGTATCATCACAGGAAAATATAAAGGAAGACACTTTGAGATTCCTCGTACATTCAAAGCCCGTCCAACCACAGACTTTGCTAAAGAGAGTATTTTTAACGTGCTAAATCGGTACATTGACTTAGAGGGAAAAACAGCACTCGACCTGTTTGCTGGTACTGGCAGCATCTCTTTGGAATTACTCTCTCGTGGCTGCGCACAAGTTGTGAGTGTAGAGGCAGACCGTGACCATGCAAGATTTATTCAGCAATGTATGGAGAAATTGGGTACACAGCAAGACGTTTTGATTAGAACCGATGTCTTTCGATTCATCAAAAGCTGTCATCAGACATTCGATTTCATTTTTGCGGATCCACCTTATGCACTGCCTGAGCTTAAAGAAATACCAAAACTTGTTTTACAACATGGACTGCTAAAAGAAAATGGCGTCTTTGTTTTTGAACATGGGAAAAAGGATGAGTTTACCAATTTGCCAGAGTTTGTAGAACATCGTCATTATGGCAGCGTCATTTTTTCTATCTTTCAATGCGTACAAAACGTTGAAGGAAAAGAAAATAATCATGAGATTCAGCCATGATAACCGCTCCATTCTTCCATTGTCACTACCCTTGCCAATTACTTAAAGTACATTAATCTTATGATGAGTTGGCATTTTACTGCACAAACCAAGCAATGTTTGGCTCTCTTTGTCTTGATGTTCTTCTTTGTAGATGTATCTGCAAATCAGATAGATACTTTGCAAGAAAAGAGCAAAGTCATTCATCGCATAGAATTAGACGTTGTCCCTTCCACCATACTTCACACCAACACCTACTTGAAAGGGGATAATATAGAAAAGCGAACCATGAACCACGCTTTCACCACCCGATTGAAGTATGCGTTTCAGCCTCTAGCAACAAGTCTACAAGCACAAATATATAAAGGCGTGTACCAAGGTGTCGGGGTGGCTTATCATAATTTCAATCCGCAATTAGGAAATCCACTTTCCGTTTTTATTTATCAGGGTGCTAAAGTTAAACAACTGACAAATGCTTTATCGTTAAACTATGAATGGAACTTTGGTCTCACAGCTGGTTGGCGTCCTTACCATGAAACAGACAATCCTGAAAATCGTGTTATTGGCTCGAAAATAACCGCCTATCTGAACGCGGACCTTTATTTGAGATGGCAATTGTCTAAACAATTCGACCTTAATGCAGGACTCTCTTTGAGTCACTTCTCGAATGGAAATACCACCATACCTAACGGTGGCTTAAATATTGCAGGCGGTAGAATCAGTTTAGCCTATTATATTCACCGCCCAACTGAAGAGACAGCCACCCACATACCACGCCCTACCTTCCAAAGACATATCACCTATGACTTCATGTTGTACGGAGCATGGCGCAAAAAAGGGTTGATGCTGGGAGATAAAGCAGTTGCTCTTCCCAAAACATATCAAGTGGGAGGCTTCTCTTTCACACCACTATATCATCTAAATCCATGGTTGAATGTGGGAATATCGCTTGATGGGGTGTATGACAGCAGTGCAAATTTATATATAGAAGATTATATCATTGAAGCTGGTCAGTCAGCTAATGATTTTGAACACTTGGCTCAACCAACATTTACAAAGCAAATCGCTTTAGGACTTTCAGGAAGAGCCGAATTTGTAATGCCGTATTTCACCATTCAAGCAGGTATCGGTAGAAATATTATCAATGCGAAAGGCGAACTAAATGGATGGTATCAAGTTCTTGCCCTCAAGACTAACATCACGAACAGACTGTTTCTAAACATCGGGTACAGTCTTTACAACTTTCAAACTCCTAATCATTTAATGCTCGGTCTTGGCTATCATTTCCAGAAAAAGAAGAGACAACATTGATTTTCGAAGTGTCGCTCAACACAGAACTCAAACAACTACAAGCAAAATCTTCTATTAAGAAGGCAATTCACAAGAAGACATAGACTTAGCCATTCATCGTACCAAAAGAAATGAGGTGTATCCTTTTCTGGAACACACCTCATTTTTATCATATCAACTTTAATCGTTATAAACCTCTTGCCTTGAGCAATGCTTTGGCGTCAGGAGCTTTCAATCCAGTAAAGTCACTAAACATCTGCATCAAGTCTCCAGTGTTACCTCTGCTTAACACTTTGTCACGGAAAGCTTGACCTACTTCTGGTTTCAACGCACCATGCGACTCAAAGTAATCTGCAATATTAGCTGCTAAGACTTCAGACCACAGATAACTATAGTAGCCAGCTGCATAGCCGCCACCCCATACATGGTTGAAGTAGGACGTTGAATAACGAGGAGGTATCTGCGGATTCAACAAACCTACATCTGTTAAAGCCTTTATTTCAAACGCCAAAGCCTTGTCGGCAGATGGAATCTGATTGGAAGCTAACTGATGCCATGCCAAATCCAAACAGGTTGCAGCTAAGTTTTCTCCTAATGCGTATGCCGAATGGAAAGTAATAGAGTTGAGCATCTTCTCTTTCAGCTCTTTTGGCATAGGCTGATGAGTTTTATAATGTTTTGCATAGTTGGCAAAAACCTCTGGAACCACCGCAAAAAATTCATTAAACTGTGAAGGCATCTCCACAAAGTCACGTGTCACAGCAGTACCACTCAGCGTGTTATACTCACAGTTGGATAACATTCCATGTAAGGCATGTCCAAACTCATGGAACATTGTTGTTACTTCGTCCCAGCTAAGCAAGGTTGGTTTTCCATCGGGAGCTTTAGCAAAATTGCACACATTATATATAATAGGTAACTGATTTCTCAATTTACTCTGTTTTGCAAATGAACTCATCCATGCTCCTCCTCGCTTGGTTGGGCGGCGGAAGTAGTCCACATAGAAAAGGGCAAGTTGCTTTCCATCTTTGTCAAGCACATCAAAAACCTTCATATCCTTGTGATAGGTAGGCAAATCTGTACGCTCTTTGAAAGAGATGCCGTAAACACGGTGAGCGGCATAGAACACCCCATTTACTAATACGCTATCGATGTTAAAGTAAGGTTTCACTTCATCTTCCGAGAAATTAAACTTCTCTTTCTTCATCTTAGCAGAGTAAAAGAATCTATCGTAAGGCTGCAATTGAAAGTCGGTGCCTTGTGTCTTGCGGGCATATTCCTCTATCGCTTTCGTCTCTTCATCTGCCTTTGGCGTATAAGCACTGATCAGTTGTTTTAAGAACGTCTCAACTTGAGCCGTATTCTTTGCCATAGTATTGTCTAAAGAATAGGCTGCATAGTTCTTATAACCCATTAGTTCAGCCTTTTCAGCACGCAACTTTGCAATTTCCACAACTAACGGCAAGGTATTGAAGTCGTTCGTACCGTCCGCACGATGGATAGAGGCGTTATACACCTTTTCGCGTAATGCGCGATTTTCAAGATTGGTCAAGATAGGCTGTTGCGTAGTGTTGGTAATCACAATACAATAAGGAGATTTCTTATCACGACTTTCTGCATCTTTTTTGCATTGCGCAATGTCGGCTTCACTCAATCCTGCTAACTCTTCCTTCTTATCTACCCAGACTGCTGCCTCATTGGTAGACTTGGGCAACATATTTCCAAAATCTTGTTGAAGTTTTGCGATACGGTTATTGATTTCCTCCATTCGCTTCTTCTTATCAGCTGGCAGGAGAGCTCCTGAACGTACAAAACGTTTGTAGGTTTCTTCTAAAAGCTTTTTATCTTCACCCTTCAGCTGGTTGTATTCGTGATCGTACACATATTTAACGCGCTCAAAGAAGGGCTGGTTGAATGAGACTTCATTTTCAAAAGCTGTCAACAATGGGGTTGCTTCGTCTTCCGCTTTTTCTATTTCGGGCGTTTTGTCAGCACTTGTCAAAGCGAAGAAGATACTCGTCACACGATCTAAAAGAACACCGCTCTTTTCGTATGCCAAGATAGTGTTCTCAAATGTGGCACTATCCTTATTCTCCACAATGCTTTTAATTGCTTTTCGCTGCTCTTCAATACCAGCCTTCATGGCAGGTAAGTAGTGTTCTGCCTTAATCTTACTAAAGTCTGGAGCACCAAAAGGTAGTGTGCTCTCGGTCATCAATGGGTTGTTTTCCAAATCGTCTCCTTTCTTGTCGTTACAGCTCATCAGCGTACCAACGCACACAGCTGCACATAACATTCCAATTCTTAAAATTGATTTCTTAAAATGGTGATGCATAATTGATATTATTAGTTGTAAAAAAATGCTTGTAAATGTCTCGAAAAATCATGAGCATAACATGACTCGTCTGCAAGTCTTATGAATGGTAAATATACGTATAATATTCGAAAATAAATCTTTCTTTTTTATATTTTTCAAACTATTAAGTACTTTTTACAGGAAAAGTCGTAAAAGTAATCCCAAAAACATGAAACAACGGCTCATCAATGAAATTAGGTTTCCTGTATTAGCCCTTATACTAACATGTTTTTTTTGATGCCCACACCATTTACGCATCATCTGATTTTCGCACCTGTCACGTATCCTCCCTATCATTGAGAGAGAAGAGACCACCAGCAAATCAAGTAGTCGCATGACAACAAGGCTAAAGATGAAACATCCAAACAGCATTGTTTCATAAGAAAAAATAATCAACGCTATCACGAAAAAAAGCAGAAGAAAAAAATATGAAAAATACAGACAAATGCCCTTTCAAAACTCAAATATTTTCCACGACAATGTCCTTCGCCTCCAAATACGCGAGAAATGAGCAAGAAAGCAAACGCCTGAATACCAACGACTTATAGAAATCCTACTTAAAAATCACAACAAGAAAGGCACTAAAAGCATTACTTAATCGTATTAAGTCATGGAGATAAGCCTCTTATTACATTAACTTTGCCACACTAACTGTTTGTTTCAAGCCGATTAAGTCAATGGATCAAGCCACTGATAGCATGATAGTAATGCTGAAAAGGACTATTTTTCGCCAAATTCACCATTTGAAGTGCCTTTTCAAAGGACTAAGATTTTCTATTTCAAAGATTTTGAGAAGGCGTTTTTTATGATATTATATTTACATTTTCTGAAAATATGCGAACCTTTTCATGCCATAAAAAGTAGCCATCGAATATTACTATTAGCAAGCAGTTTTGAGCAAGTCTAAAGTATGTCATAAGCATAAAATCGGGGAAAAGTGCAAGCTGAACAAATAATATGAGTGCAAGCAGCACAAGTGTCGGCTCAGTAGAAAATCAATGGGGGAATAATTTGTTATTTATCTTAATAATTCCGACCTTCGCATTATGGAAGAAAAAATGTTACGCACCTTGGCAACT
>QWCQ01001196.1_pt1 | contig 10540 bp, 9 predicted proteins | sample 1972701 | NCBI WGS metagenome assembly QWCQ01 (sample SAMN09866704, study PRJNA288562) | Human gut metagenome isolate pre4_stool, whole genome shotgun sequencing...
TGTCGCACCCCTCGCGGGTGCGTGGATTGAAATTGTCATATCCACCTCGTTTAACATCGCACCGGGCGTCGCACCCCTCGCGGGTGCGTGGATTGAAATACAATTAACTGAACAACTAGAAGATTAGGCGGGAAGTCGCACCCCTCGCGGGTGCGTGGATTGAAATACATTTATTTATGCAATAAAAAAAGCCTACCGCGGGTCGCACCCCTCGCGGGTGCGTGGATTGAAATATGGATGAGGGCGGTAAACACTCCCGCCTCGCAAGTCGCACCCCTCGCGGGTGCGTGGATTGAAATATTGTGGGTCATAATGTTTTTGGTGGTTCTGATGGTCGCACCCCTCGCGGGTGCGTGGATTGAAATGATCCCTTTTTTGCGCCTTGAATTGTCAAGTCAAGTGCAACTCCACTGAATGATAAACCTCATAAGGCGTTTTCCAGTTTAAACATTTACGTGGTCGACGATTGATCTCTTCTATTTTCGCTTCAATGTAGCTATCTGATTGGTCAATATCTTTTGTTTTTGGAAAGTACTCTCTTAATAGTCCATTTGTATTTTCATTGGTCCCTCGTTGCCATGGATGACGAGGCAGCGGGAAATAGAATTCAACTAGAGACAGTTGCTGTGATATCTCAGGATGCTTTGAAAATTCTTTTCCTCTATCGGGAGTAATGCTTTGAAGGGGTTCATCCTTCAACAGTTCAATCATAGCCTGCTTAACACATTGGGCAGTCTTCTTTGGAATTTTCTGGCAAAGAAGGTAGCGACTTTTCCTGTCAGTCAATGTGAGTAGGCATGCCCTGCCGGTTTTACCTGCCACCGTATCCGCCTCCCAGTCGCCCAAGCGCTCTCTTTTTTCAGTTGCATCCAGTCGTTCGGATATGGGATTGGTGATTGGAATTTTACCGCGTCTTTCTTCATAGGATTTTGTATGCCTTGTTTTTCCGCGATGTCTTAATTTTCTAATACATCCTCTATTGCCCCTCGACAGATTCGGTTCGTCAAAAAGGCCGGAATAAATGGCTCGATAAATCGTGGAGAAGCTAATGCTATAAACACTCCCTTCGTATTTTAAGCGGGCAGCGATCTGTTCCGGAGACCATTGGTGCTCTAAAAATAACGACTTTACTTTTAGGAAGAGGACGTCATCGTCTAACTTCTTTCGAGGACGACATTCTTTTCTTCTAGTGGTATAAAGTACCTGCGCATCGCAAGGCAAGTAACTTCCTTGTAAAGAATTTCTCTTTAACTCACGGCAAATTGACGATTTGTTGCGTCCTAACTTTGTAGCTATTTCAGATTGGTTTAAGCCGATGTCCATATAATGCTTTAGCAACTCACGATCTTTTAGTGTAAAATGAGAATAATGATTCATCGTTCCTCCTGGTTGATTGGTTTTTGTCGACATAATTTTACCAGAAAACGGTGAATCATTTTTTGTTGCACTTAGATTGTAAATTCAAGGTATAAAAAAACGCCATAGGAATTTAATAGCCTATGGCGTTTTTTATAAAGTTTATAATTCGACGAAAATCTGATTTTCTAATTTTATATTGATTGGTACAAGATTTCGATATTGAGATAAAATATCGTCATACAAAATTCCAGGATATTTTGGAATCTCTACTGTAATGGCAACAAAATATTTCATGGGAGTAGTTCCAGCAATATCTCTGTTCATTCCATGAAGTATGAAAAATGGATTGTTCAAAGAAGACGTTCTCATAGTAATAGTCTTTTTGGTTACAGTATCCCATTTCAAATGTTGTGATCGCAGTTCATCTTCACTCAAAAATTGCTTTGGCGGTTTGGAGATTGGAAGATCGGAACGACTATATCCTAAATCATATAGTTCTTTTTCTGCATCAGTCCCAGCAAAGGCTGCTTTTTGCTTTCTACCCTGTATTGTGTTTTTGAAATAATTATAATGTTTATCATGCGGATAAAAATAATCTTCTACACAATTACAAGTATAAGAGTCAACATCATTTGGGTTTAATTCAGATAAAGTTGAAAGAGTCCATGTTATATTAGCGTTACATTTAAGTCCATTTATATCTGGGAGAAGAATGGGGAGTTGTATATTTTGCTTAGGGGCTATAGTTCCTTCGTATAAAACAACAACTTTATTGTCTTCACAGTTTAGGATATTTGTAACATCATCAACACAGAATCCGAATCCTATTTCTTCAATGCTATATTCATCTGAATCTTCTGCTGTGTGAATAAGTAGTGTTTTAGCCATGTGCTGAGAGATTTCAGAAGATAATGCCATCATTTTTCCTAGCTTACCAGTAACAATAGGAGAGGAAAAACTGGTTCCACATTCTACAGTTGCTTTATTTGGTATAGTGCTAATTAAAACAGCTGGATTTTCTGGTGATCCTCCAAATTCCAAGACATCAGGCTTTACTTTGCATCCTTCGCGTCCAGGGCCAATGCAACTATAACTAGCCCTTACTTTTTCTCCATTTCTGTCAAATGTATAAGCACCAATTCCTAAACCATTAACTAAGTCTGCGGGTGCTTGTATCCTATTAAAAGGATAGGGTAAATCCCCATCATTTCCAACAGCAACACAAAATAGTGGATAATGAGGAAGCATGGAAAGCCTATCCAATGCGTAGGTAAAACGGCTAATATCATCATCAACAATTGCACCTCGAGGACCGAAAGATAAATTATATAATGCAGTTTCTGTATGGTTATGCACGATTTGTTCTATTTGATCGATTGCAGGATACAGTCCGCTATCTTCTATAGGATTTCCAGTCTGCTGTTGTGGCAATACTCTATATGAGTCAACAGAAACAATCGGCGTTTCAAGCTGTTCAGTTGATAATTTATAATTTAACAACCCATATAAAACAGCACCGCAAACTGCAGTTCCGTGTGCAATAAGTGCTGGATGTCCAGTGATAGGTGTCAGTTCATGTGCGGTGACAAAATCTTTTAAGTGAGGTAATGTCGAGTCAGCACCACCATCAAAAACACCTATTCGCATTTGAGGAGTTCCTTTGTATAATGGTGGAACTGGTGCGTCAAAAAAAGAGCTGCCACGCATATTTGGTATGTTGAGTTCCCCTAAAGGATGAATGGTTCTTAATGGGTTAAACTTTGCCAATCGTTCTAATGTTTCGTGATTACATACGGCTGCACAAAATAAAGGACCATTTTCATAACCAGATATTTTGTATTTATCTGCTTCTAAATCTAAAAGGGTTAAGAATTGTTGCATAGCAAAATCGTCATTCCATATAAATGGATGTAAAACAATTTCAACTAATCCGCTATCCCAAGTACCTGAGAAACCTGAAATTTTTTCTGTAGAGTCGAGCAAATCAATTGTTCGAATAGTTGAAATTTGATTTTGCCAGGTAACAGTGTTATCTTTTTGACCAGACTCCAATATGTATTTTAGGTTTTCTAATCCCCGATCACTGGTTTTTGCAAAATATAATTTCGATTTAACCAGTCCTTCTTCAGACTTTGAAATTACATATTTACGTCCTCCAATAGGAGTAATACCATCCACCGATAAAAGCATATCAGGTGAATAAGATTTAGCTTCAAATTTAGGTTCCATACGGATACAGACGACTTTTTCTTGTAAAAAAATCTCGTCATTTCTTTGGACTTCTTCTTGAATAGAAGTAATATCCTTGATTAAAGCTAGCTTATTTTCGTGATAAGTATGGGGGAGTTTTTGCGGTCCTCCATAGTAACGCTTTTCAATATCTTTTACATATAGTTCTCCGCGTCCTAAAATTGGATGTTTGTTACTCATTTGATGCACCTCCGTTCTGCAAATAACGACTTACAGATGTTGCTGGAATCTTTGTTATTTTTGATATATCGCGTATGCTTAAAGAAGGATCAACCTCTCGAAGCAAGTTGCAAAGTTCTATCTTTTGCAATTTGCTGTCGTAAGAATTCAAACAAAATTCTTCAAAAACAATTAAATCTGAATTACTCCCAGCTAAAACAATTTTTCTTTTAACGTGTGTACATAGTTTGCCAATATCAGCAGCACTAATATGGGCAGTTTGTTGTAGTGCAAAAGAAAGGGATTTGGGCGATAGCATATCATAATATTTGCCTAAGTATCTTTGTAATAATAGTTTGCGCTCACCTATTTCTGGAGTTTTAAATGTGATTGTTCGATCAAAACGTCTCCATATAGCTTTGTCTAATAAATCGGGATGGTTGGTTGCTGCAATAATTATGCTTTGACTTGGCCATGTTTCTAATTCTTTTAGTAAGACATTAACTAATCGTTTTAATTCCCCTAAATCTGAAGCGTCATCTCTGCGTTTCGCAATTGCGTCAATCTCATCTAAAAGTAAAATTGATGGAAACGACTTTGCATAATCAAAAATATGTTTAATATTTTGACCTGAGCGACCAAGATAACTTGAAATAGAAGTAGCTAAGTCCATTGTTATTAAGGGTAAATTTAATTTGTAAGAAAGCCATTTTGCAGAATAAGTTTTTCCTACGCCCGGCTCGCCAATAAAAAGTAAACTATTGGGTGGAGTAATGTCTTCAATAAGCAGTTTCTCGATTTCTGTTCTTTCGAGTATGAAATTGTTTAGTTCCTCCATGGTTTCCGTTGATAATATCGGAGGGTCAATTTCTAAAGGTTCTTCTGCTTTGCAAAGAGTAAAGCGAGTTTCTCTATCGATTGGAACTGGTTGTACATCGACAGATCTTATAGCAGAAGCGCCATTTCGGGAGTAAGTTAAAGATTGAGAAATTTCCTGAGCAATATGGGGTTGCTTTTTTTTATATAACTTAACCAACATAGTGGAAATTTCTTCAACTAATCTTCGGTCATTATCTAAACATGCCCGTACTAGTTTTGGTACTAATTCATCACTGTTCATCATTTCACCTCATAAATGCTATTTTGGTACAGATGAATTATACTGCAAATTCAATGCGAATTCAATCAAAATGTTCCAAAACAAAAAATATATTAAAAATGGAACACAGAAATAATGAAAGATAAAACGCCATAGGAATTTAATAGCCTATGGCGTAGAGGGTCTGTATTCTGTTATATATCTAATTTATCTAACCATTCATCAAAGGACTTCTTTGAAATCCTGATTGTATTGCCTATGCGGACAGTTTTGAAATGCCCCTCTTTCGTAAGGTTGTAGGCCGATGTTCTGCCGATGTTCAGCATTTTGGCAATATCTTCGACGGTATAGGTTCTGTTTTCACAATTTGACATAAGGTCTTCTATTTGGTAAACCGCCAACAGATGAGCGTTCCTACGCTACATTGGGTATGGTTTGAGCGATACATTCTTGCTAAGAATTTGCTAATTGGACATTACATAATGGGGGAAAAATCGGTGCATGGTATGTTGTGCCATATCAAGCACAACGACCGAAAAAGCCCATAAAATCAATGGTTTTCTTGCATGAGAAGTTATGTAGTCGGTAGCCGCAAGAGGTGGTAAGCCATACTCCGGGGCGGTAGTCGGTCTTCCCGAAGGTCGCACCCCTCGCGGGTGCGTGGATTGAAATATAGAAAGAGCTCGGTAGGAATCGGGCGTGCAACATCTATAAAAAATATGTTGGTTATGTTGGGTTACAAGGAGGTATAAAATGGTTAATTATATCGTTCACAAGAATTTTATCGGCGAATACCAATTTTATGAAGATAAGCAAGAATTTTATGGGAACATTCTAGGGATTGAACCTGTAATTGATTTTTGCGGTAACACAAAAAAAGAGTTAGAAGAATCATTTAAAGAAGGTGTTGAAACGTATATTGAAGAATTTAATATAAAGAAGGGATTTGAAGAGTTGTTAGTGATTTAATAAAGGGCTATCTTAGTCGCACCCCACGCGGGTGCGTGGATTGAAATGCACGTCATAGCGATATAAACACAACGCTGATATAGTCGCACCCCTTGTGGGTGCGTGGATTGAAATTACGTCGTCTAATACTTTTTCGTCGTCCATGTCTAGTCGCACTCCCCGCAACCATGTGGATTGAAATACAAATTTACATTATCTCAAGTAAAAAACACCCATCTCCACGCGAACAGAATTGAACAGGAACCGGGAGGCTCACATGAAACGATTTCTTTTCCTTAGCATGGCCATTGTCGCAGTTTTATCGGTCGCTTGCGCGAAGGCCGGTGCAAATGAAACCATCAATGCAGATAAGCAAAGTGCCTCAGCCCATGCTAGGGAAAGGGCGTCGGGGCATAAGGAAAGGGCGGAACACAATTATCCGCCCATGGTCAAGGTGGCGGGGGTCGTTTACGTGGACACGGGCTATGAAAATGCCATGGCAACCTGCACCACGACAGATGGCGAAATAAAAACCGCCGTGGACGGAAGGAAGATGCCCGTAAATGACGATGAATCGAATTTCGGCACAGGCTACGGCTATCAATTTTGGGAAAAGGGCTATATGAATGTTCGCCGGAATAATCGGTGGATTTTATTTAAGGATTTGGACCTCAAGAACGACGGCGATGGGATTCCGAAATGGGTCGCCCATTTTACGGCGAAGGTCATCAAGGCGGAGGAAGACTCCCTTCTCGTCGAGGTGACGGATGTGGACGATGGGTTTTATTTTAAGGAGCGAATGACAAAACCCATCGTCCTGTCGATTGAAAATTTGGATCACGCGAAGGACGGATTTGTCAGCACGGAAGGCCTTGAGGGGAAGGCGGTGGAGGTTTATTTCGGCGGCGAAATAAAAAATGCGGAACCGGAAAGCTCTGTGCCCATCCATCTTGAAACCATCTATAAAATCCATGTAAAGGAAGGCAATGGGATGAAATAAACTTTTCGGTTGAAAGAAAAGGCGGTCCATGGCGTTTAATATGTCGGCAGTGTTTTAGGCCGGTCGTTTTGAATGGGACCGAAACCATCCCTTACAATCGCGACGTCGCTTTTCTTCCACAGGCCTCTTCTTGTGGTTTCGATTATGGTATAGTTACAAGAAACACAACCAATAGAATCCTGGGGCATTTGCCTTTTGAAAGGGGATAGAAGGGAAGATTTGATGATCGGAAGAATTTATCACGTGGGCCTCACGGTATCTGATTTGGATCGATCCGTTGCTTTTTATCGAGATGTTCTCGGGCTTGAGTTTCAGGGGGAAATGGTCATGACCGGGGCTGGAACCGATGCGTTGTTTCAAAAGAAAAATTGCAAGGTGCGGCTGGCCTATTTAAACGGTTCCCGGCATGTGGAAGCGCCGCCGGTGGAGCTGATTCAGTTTGTCGGCGAAGCTTCGGTGAAGGGGGAGCCGGATTTGTTTGCGCCTTCGATTTCGGAGCTGTGCTTTTATACCGATGCCATTGACGCCGTTTACGAAAGGCTTCTTGCAAAGGGTGTGGATTGTTTGTCGCCTCCGGTGGCATTCGATTTTACCGACCAAGGCTTCGGCAAAAGCAAAGCCTTTTATTTTAAAGATCCCGATGGGATTATTTTAGAGATGATGCAGCCTCTTTAGGCGGATGAAGCGAGCTTTCGGGCTCGTTTTTTTGTGTCGTTTTTCCGTCGCTCGCCTTTAATTTTTCTTGCCTTTCGCGAGAAAATATATTAGACTATCGAGGACTACACATTTTTTTAACAAGCATAGAGAGGAAGTGACTATGAAGACGCACAATCGTTGGGTGGTTCTCGCCGCCTGCGTGGTGATCAATTTGTGTCTCGGGGCCGGTTACGCGTGGAGCGTGTTTCAGGGGCCTTTGGTGGAGATGTTTGGTTTCACCCCGGCGCAGGCGACGATCGCTTTCAGTATTTCTTTCGGCATGGGTCCCGTAGGGATGATTTTATTCGGGCCGCTGCAGGATAAGAAGGGGCCGCGACGGATTACCTTCGTCGGCGGTTTGTTGTATGGTTTGGGTTTTATTTTAACTTCGTTTATGACGAGTCTGGGCTGGCTCTACCTATCTTACGGCCTGGTGGCCGGGGCGGGAATCGGCATGGCCTACGGCTGCACCACGGCGACGACGGTGGCTTTGTTCCCGGATAAGAGGGGTCTCGCCAGCGGGCTGAATGCGGCGGGCTTCGGCTCCGGGGCCGTGGTCTTCGCGCCCATCGCGGCGGCGTTGATTCGCTCCTTCGGCGTGTTGCACGCGTTCCGCTACTTGGGCATCGCCATTTTGATCATTATTTGCGCCGCATCCCTTCTTTTGGTGGGCCCGAAAGAGAAGCAGGCGCAAGGGGCGATTCCCGAAGGCGACAAGCGTCCTTCGGAAATGCTTCGCATGGGCCGCTTCTGGATTCTGTGGGTGATTTATGCCATCGGCGGCATCAGCGGCATGATGATTATCGGTCACGCCTCGCCCATCTCCCAAGAGCACATCGGCTATCCCTTGGCCATGGCCACGGCGGTGGTTTCCATCGTGAGCCTTTCCAACACTTTGGGCCGCATTTTCTGGGGCTCCATGTCCGACCGCTTCGGTCGCTACCCGGTGGTGAGCATGATGTTTGCCGTATCCACCGTGGGGATGCTGCTTATGTATTTAAACATTTCGCCGGTAATTTCCGTATCGGGCATTGTGCTTATCGCCCTGTGCTACGGCGGTTTCCTCGGCATTTTCCCGGGAATCACCGTGGAAAACTGGGGCGCCACCTTTAACGGCAGCAATTACGGCTACATGTTTGCCGCCGTGGGCATCGCCGCGGTTATCGGTCCCGTCCTCGCCGCCTCGGCGAAGCAGGCCAATGCCGGGGACTACGGCCCCGCGTTCTTCATGGCGGCGGCGCTGAACATCGTGGGCCTCGCCCTTATGCTCGGTTTTCAAAAGTTCCAAAAGAAAAATGCTGTCGATTTGCTGAAACTGAAATTGAAGTATTATTATGACGAATCATCCCAAAAGGATATGATTGTGCTGGAAGATGGAAAAGAAATAGGATTGGAGGAGGCTTCCAGCGGGTTGCAGTCGGTTGTGCCGTTGTATGTTTATGTATATTATTTAACCCATTGGATATATGATCATCAGGAAGATATTTCTTTTGAAAAGAAAGACAGAATAGAAGGGGCATTGTCCAGGGAGTATATTAAAATGTTTTCCAAACAAATGAATGTTGTTATGGATGAGGAATTCTTGAATCAGGCAGTAAAAGAAGCAAAGCTTTCTCCAGGGTTCAAAAAGATATTAGGAACAGCAAAGACCTTGAAAAAAGCGGGTAATGATTCTTTGGATAATTTGTTGGAAACCGTTTTGGAACTTGAAGAGAATATTTCTCATCCTCATTACTCCAACATTATAGTGGAAGAGCCGGAGTTGAATTTGTTTCCCGAAACTCAAAAAGATCTTATCTATGATCTGTTGGAGATGATCAATAGCGGACGGGATCATTTACTGATGACTACCCACAGCCCTTATCTGCTTTATGCACTGAATAATTGCATGCTGGGGGCTTTGGTACAAGAAAATATACCGGAAGAAGAGGAGGGATTACAAAAGATGAAGGATTCGTTTGTCAAGCCGGAGGATGTTTCTGTATGGGAGATTAAAAATGGAAAATTTTTTCCTTATAAAGAGAATCCGAACTATACTATTCAAGATGAAAGAGGATTGATTCGCAATAACTATTTTGATCGGATAATGAAGAATATCATGACAGACTTTGCTGCCTTAATGGATTATTGTGATGAGGATTGAAGCTTTTACAAGATATAATGAGATGACAGGTGACGCCTATGTCATGGATTATACACAAGCGACAGCCGGTAAACGGAAAGTATGTATAAAGGAAGAAGATCCTGATGATATAGCTTCTTTTCATTTGATTAATCCAAGAAAAACGACTTATTGGGCAGTGAATTTTGAGGAGAATCCGGCTGTGTTGAAAGGTTCTGATCAGTGTGAATGTATGTTTGTTTCCAGTAGGGCAAGCAGTAAGGGATGGGTTTGCTTGGTTGAACTTAAATATTGTTTGGAAAAGAACATAGAGAGGAATGCAGGAGATGCTTTTAAACAATTGTATGAAACATTGAACAAATTGGTGGAATTGAATATTGTAGATTATAAATCACATCGGATTTACTTAAATATATCTATACCTGAACATTCCCATAGGGCACCGTTTACTGCTTTTCAGAATACCCAAGATGATTTGTTGGAATGTTTATATACTCATAAGGTTAAAGTATTGGGATATAATGAAGTTCTGATATTAAATGAATGTTTTATCAGACCACCGAAAGAGGAGATCTGAAATCTATATGTATCATTAAATGGGCGATCTGAAAATATAAAATGGAATCATAAGGGGAAGGTTTCAGCATTTGGCATTTTTTACTATCTTTGTGCTCTGAAACTAACCTCTTAAAAATATGTTAATTGATTTACTGCATTCTTCTTATTTCTCGCTCTTTCTTATTGTAGCGTTGGGTTTTATGCTAGGGAGGATTAAGATAAAGGGCTTGTCGCTGGATGTGTCGGCCGTTATCTTCATTGCCTTGCTTTTCGGACATTTCGGTGTGATCATTCCTAAAGAATTGGGGAACTTCGGTTTGGTGCTCTTTATCTTTACCATCGGTATTCA
>QWCQ01001476.1_pt1 | contig 10535 bp, 10 predicted proteins | sample 1972701 | NCBI WGS metagenome assembly QWCQ01 (sample SAMN09866704, study PRJNA288562) | Human gut metagenome isolate pre4_stool, whole genome shotgun sequencing...
AATTATGAAGTTCCAAAAGAAGAATTAAGCGAAGAAGAACGATCAAAACTTGAGGAAGAAGAACGAAAAATTAATGAGAGAAGGGACAGACTTCATCAAAATTATCTAAAGCGTAAAGCAAATGGAAAACAACAGGAATATGAGGAAAGGTATAAGGCAAGGAGAGAACAGAAAAAACTAAAAAACTTAAAAAACAGGAATACCAATAAGATAGTAAACTAATTTTACCAATATTAATTGATATTCTAAAAAAATATTAACCATTTTTTGCAAGATGATTTTAGTATTGCTGAAATGATGAGACTGTTAAATAATATGAGATATATTTATTGTTAATAAAACCTTGAAGAACAGTACGAATACAAGAGATAAGAAAATATTTTTCAAGATATAAAAAACTATCTTTTTTTGTATTACAATCGTTATATATTATATAAGGCTATTTTAGAGGTAGGAGAATTGTTAGATATGAGCATAGATTTTTTTCTTGTCTGTCGCATTAGAAATGGTGATGATAAGGCTGCAGAAATAATAATTCGAAAATATTATAAGAAAGTCTTTGATTACTGCAAGTATCATTCCGAGAATATACATACAGCCGAAGATTTAACACAAGAGGTATTTTTGATTTTTTTAAAGAAAATTACTCAATATAAACATAGGGGTAAACTTTTAAACTATTTATATACGATTGCTCGCAATAAGTGTATTGATGAGAGAAAAAAAGAAAGTAATAAAGATATTTCAATTGAATGTATTGACTATGAGGTATCATCAAGTTTTAATGAATCCGAAAGAACAATAGAATCTTTATATGTTAGGCAAGCAGTTAAAAAACTACCATCAGATATTAGAGAGATTATAATCATGTATTATTTTCTTGATATGAAACAGCGAGAAGTTGCTGATATATGCGGTATTTCATTAGAACTTGTAAAATACAGATTGAGGAAAGGTAAAGAAATGATAAAAAAGTATTTAGGAGGTGAAATATGAAACAGATGAATTTTTTTGAAGATAGACTAGAAAAAATTCTCAAAAATATGAATAAACAAAATGAGCAGAAACCGTCTAAGGAAGCAATAGATAGTTTAGTTCTCAAAGCTAGAGAATTGATAAATAGCAAAGATAACGAAAGTAGAATTGGATTTATTGAATTTATTATTATACAAGTCCGAATCATGAAAAAAGAGTGGTGGCTTGCACAAGCATTTTTGCTTTTTATTGCAGCAAAATGGTTATCTATTTCGGATGGTGAAGCTTATGTACAAAGAGGATTAAGCATAATAGCCTCATTGTTTGTTATACTCGTAATTCCTGAGTTATGGAGGAATATTGAGAATAAGTCAATAGAGATTGAGGAAACTTCAATTTTCAATTTACAAAAAATATATGCAGCTAAACTTATAGCTTTTGGTTTTGTTGATACTACTATTTTGACACTGTTTTGTATTTATGCTGTGCAGATGCAAGAAATCATGTTTGCAGATATTTTAAAGCAATTTATATTTCCAATTATGATTGCTTCAATGATTTGTATGAAGGCATTTTCTGGAAGAAAATATTTTAACCAACTTATAACAATGATTATATGTATTGCTGTAAATATGGTTTGGATGATAATTGTATTAAACGAGAATATCTATTTAAAAATAACTCCTTTTGTTTGGGTGGTGATGTTTAGTACAAGTATCTTATTAACAATTTATTATATTAGAAAAGCCTTGCACAACAACATTAGTCACTTGGAGGTGAAAATCAATGAGTTTAGTTTTGAATAAAGTAAAAAAAAGTTTTGGAAATATGAAGGCTGTTAACAATGTTTCGATTGAAATGGAAGCAGGACTATATGGATTACTTGGTTCAAATGGTGCAGGCAAGACTACGCTTATGAGAATGATATGTACCGTTTTGAAGCCTACAGAAGGTTCTATATGTTATGATGGTATGGATATATTTAATATGGATGCTCAATATAGGGATATTATAGGTTATCTTCCACAAGAATTTGGGTTTTATCCCAATCTTAGCGTAAAAAAGTATCTTGCCTATATTGCTTCTTTAAAAGGTTTAAAGAATAAAGTGGCAGAAAGACGTATTGATATTTTACTAGAAACAACAGGAATGAAGGAACATTCGCTTAAAAAAATGAAAGAACTATCCGGAGGAATGAAGAGGCGTGTAGGTATTGCTCAAGCATTATTAAATGATCCTAAAATACTTATACTTGATGAACCTACGGCTGGACTTGATCCAATTGAAAGGATAAAATGTAGAAATTTATTAGGTGAACTTGCAAAAGGTAAGATTGTACTTTTATCTACACACATTGTTTCCGATATAGAAGCTATTGCCAAGAAAGTATTTGTCATGAAGGAAGGGAAAATTATAAAAGAAGGTACAGTTGAAGAATTGTGTTCAAACATTCCTTGTAAGGTTTGGCTGTATTGTTTAAAGACTGATGAAGCAGAAGGATTTATCAGCAGATTTAAAAGTTCTGTCAGTGCAATAAATAATAATGGGAAATATACAGAACTAAGAATTTTATCAGAAAATAAGCCGGATGATAATGCTAGGTTGGTTGATGCCACACTTGAAGATTTGTTTTTCTATTACTTTGGGATAGAAGGTGGAGATAAATATGATTAAACATGAAATTAATATAGTATTTAGTAATCGTATAAATAGGCTTGTATTACTATTTTTATTGGTCGTGGCAGTAGTTTTAAGTATATTTGCTGTATGGAGTGTAAGTTATGTAGATAAGGATGGGATTACACATAATGGATTATTTGCTGCAAGGCAATTAACTGAAGCTAAAGCTGAGTATGCAGGGAAGTTAAACTCTGATATTTTTGAAGATATAGTAAATACAGATAAGCAAATTAAAAGTGAATATGGAAACAAAATCCCAGAGAACATATATGCTGATAATATGCAAAAATATATGGATATAAAAGATTTTATGGTTAGCACTATATCTTATGGAGGGGATATAGACTATACAAGATTTGATGCATTAGATTCAGATATGGCAAGAAATATGTATGCTATAAGAGATGATAATATTGTTCACTTAATCAACGAATATGGAACTACAGAGGAGAAAACAGAATTTTTGAAGAAACAATATTCAAAGCTTGTTACTCCATTTGATTACGCACCTGCAGATTCATGGATTACTATGGGGCTATATTCAACAACATATGCAATAATATTGATTATATCTATATCATTTATTACATCTGGAATATTTTCTGAAGATTTTAAACTGAAAGCAGAGTCTGTATTCTTTAGTACAAAATTAGGTAGAAGCAGAGGGACTAAGACTAAGATACTAACAGGATTGTTTATGGCGACAATTATTTATTGGGGAGCAATGCTTATTCTTTCAATTATATCCTTTGCATTTATGGGTGTCAGTGGAGCTAATTCACCAATTCAAATTGAATATAGTTATTGCATGTACAACTATACATTTTTAGAAAGATATTTTGTTATTATGCTTGCGGGTTATGTAGGGAGTTTGCTTTCAAGTGTGTTGACAATGCTTGTATCAGCTAAAACACATTCACCACTTATAAGCTTATGCGTTCCTATGATATTATTTGTGGTATCTCCATTTATTGGTAGAGTATTACCTTTTGATGGCTTTTTCAACATAACACCAGATCAGTTAATAAATGTATATAACTGTATTAAGATACCTTTATTGTATCAAGTTTTAGGGAAAGTAGTTATGCAGATACCTATGATAATAGTGATGTATTCGATTATTGTAATAATAACGATTCCATTTGTTTATTCAACATTTAGCAAATGTTGTCAAAACTAAGTTTCTAAATAATCAGCTATAAAGTGGTATGTAGCTTGTTGCAGTGCCAATTAGGGATCCTATATGCATATATTGAGTATAGTAGCAAGCGAATATTGTAAATATAACTGATTATTGGGAATATAAATTAACTCAACAAAGGAGGAAAAAACAATGAAGATTATTAATGATTCAACAGGAACACCTGTACTTAGAAGAGCAGGATGTGTATGCGACAGTGGTTGGAAAAGTACAAGAGGTCCATGGCAACCATTTTGGAATTGCAACTGTAGCTGTATAAAAGGAAATACAGAGAATAACAATGCTAATTTTAAAAAGGCAAAAGATGCTTAACAGTTTAATTATTCTAAAATAGCTTAATACTGGCGGGGGATGGCTGTAGTTTACAGAAACTATCCTCCGCCGTAATAACATGATAACGATAGGAGGATTAAGGGATGAATGTTCAAAAATATGGCATGATATTTCAAACAAAAGATAATAAATATTATTATGACACTGCGACAGGTAAGGTTGTTTTATGTGATGACTCAGAAGTAGAAATTATTGATAGAATCTTGTCTGGCGAAACAAGTTTAAAAAACGAGTGTTCAAATAATAAAGTTTTTGGAGAGTTTGTAAGACAAGAAAATCTATTTAATGAGAATAGTTCTTGGGATTTTGTAATTCCTACACAAGAAGAATTCGAAGATTCAGTAAAAGGAAAGTGTGAACAGATAGTACTTGAACTGACTGAAGCTTGTAATTTAAGATGTGGATATTGCATATACAATGATCATCATCCAGATCATAGAGGATTTTCTAATAAGACAATGAACTTTGATATAGCAAAGAAAAGCATTGACTATTTAATGAAGGAGTATGATGGGGATGAATTTGCCCTTACATATTATGGAGGAGAGCCGTTAGTTGAGTTTGAGCTTATGAAAAAAACCATTGAATATTTTAAAGATAATTATCCTAAAGTGAAAAAGAGTTTCGGATTTACGACTAATTTAACTCTCATTACAGATGATATGATAAGCTATTTTAGTCAGTTGGAAGATTTAGAGATTGTTTGTAGTTTAGATGGACCCCAAAAATTCCATGATAAATATAGATGTAATATTAGTGGAACAGGTTCATATGAAGTTGCGACCAAAAATTTCTGTAAACTCTTAAAAAACTTTTATAATCCTGATAATAGAAGGACATTGATGATAAATTGCGTTATTACACCACCGTATACAAAGGAGAAGTTAAATAAAATAAGTGATTATTTTAGGACTGAACTAGGAGTACCAAAAGAAATAAACATAAATTATTCGTATGTAGATGTAGGTGATATGGTATTTGATTATGACAAAAATAATGTAGTGGAAGAGAATAAGAATTTAGAAATTAGTCCGCTTGAAGGTATTGCAGTTGAAGATTTTGAAACCAATGGTGTTTCGTCTGAATATTTCGGATTGATCAATAAAGAACTTGTAAGGGTTGCCGATAGAATAAAATCAGATGATATAATAGATAGGTCGTTTTTACATGGAAACTGTTTGCCAGGACAAAGACGATTATACGTGACGACACAAGGAGATTTTAGACCATGTGAAAAAGTTGGAAATATTCCTCCGTTAGGGAATTGTTTTGATGGATATGATTATGATAGGATCTACAAAATTTATATTGATGAATATGCGAAAAATTATCGTAAAAAATGCAATAATTGCTGGGCAAGGATGATGTGTGGCGTTTGTTATGAGAGTTCAATAACTACAGACGATTCAAATAGGTATGAAACTGATGGAATGTGCGATACATCGAGACGAATCGTAAAAGATATGTTCGTTAATTATTTTACAGTATTTGAAAGAGATCCTGAAAGATTAAAAAAAGCAATGTCAGAAATCGAGTTTAGATGATAAAGATATATGATAATGAAGAAAAAGGATGTAACTACAAAAGGATTGTTTTTAAATATTCTTTGGTCATTAAAAAGGGTATATTGTTACAGTAAAAGATATTTTATATGTTTGTGTATAGATTCAATATTGAGTGGAGTGACTCCAATTATTCTACTATTAATAATACAAAAGGTAATTGATTGCATACAGTATAGAACTGGAGATTTTCGAACTGTCATTATATGGATGGTATTTTTATCATGTTTCGAATTATTATCAACGATATTTCAAATCTTCACACAACTTAAGATAGAAAATTATGAGTTGCAATTTGATGCTTATTTTCAAGAAAATATATTAACTAAAGTTTCTTTACTGGACTGTAAAGATTTTGAAAGAAGTAAAACATATGATCTTATTAACAGGACACAGTATGATGCTAATGCTGGGATTTTAGGAAGTGTAAAGACATTGTTTTCTTTAGTTTCATCTGTAATTAGTACAATCTCTTATATGATAATTATTCTAAAATATAATATTGCAATATTTTTCATAGTAATTGTTCTACCCATAGTAAGATATTTATTTGAGAAAAAATATAATTTATTAGAGTATGAGGTAGAAAAACAAAATACAGAAAAATTAAGAAAGTGTTCGTACATATCCCACATATTAACTAATGCCGAACATTTTAAAGAAATTAAGATGTTTAATTTATTTAACTTTTTTATAAGAAAATATAAAAATATCAAGAATATATGTAATATAGAATTTATTAAATTACATAACAAAAGAGCAATAACATATGGGATAATATCTTTATTTGAATTATTAGTAGATTTTATGATTACAGTATTTATAATTATCCAAGCTTTTAATCATATTATCTCAATTGGTTTTTTTGTATTATATAATAACTCAATTGATAGCCTAAAAGGCAGCGTTTTATCAATGTTCTCGCAACTTTCATTTTTGTACAAAAATTCTGCAATGATTGAACAAATCAAAGAATTTTTTAATATTGAAGAAGAAGATATTAATAAGGATGGGATTGTTATAGGCGAAATTAATACAATAAAATTTAAAGGGGTTTCATATCAATATCAAAATCAGAATGAGTATGTATTAAAAAATATTAACTTAGAAATAGAGTCGGGGAAAACTTATATAATTATGGGTAATAACGGCTCAGGGAAATCAACTTTAATGAAAATAATCATGGGTATATATAATGATTATGAAGGTGAAATATTAATTAATAACATTGATAGGAGAAATATAAATTTAGATTCATATAGAAATAAAGTTGGAGTGCTATTTCAAGATTATATAAAGTTTGAAACAAGTATTAGTGACAATATTAGATATGGTAAAATTGATGCTAATTATAAAAAAGATGATATTGATGAAGTAATGGGAAAAGTACAACTCGATGATTTGATATTGAAGAAAAATCAACAGCTTGGATATCAATTTAATGAAGGATTGCAATTATCAATTGGTCAGTGGCAAAAAATTGCACTTGGTAGAACATTGGTAAGTGATAGAGATTTATATATTTTTGATGAACCGAATGCATCAATTGATTTGGTTTCGGAAAATGCTATATTTAATACAATTGCAGAAGATTCAAAAGAAAAAATTAAAATTGTAATTGTACATAGATTTAATAAAATAGTTGAAAGTGCTGATTTTATTATAACTATAGATAATGGTCATATTATTGAGATTGGTAACCATAATGAGTTAATTAAAAATAAGGGGTTATATTATAACCTCTACAAATTACAGAATGATGTGGTATCGGATAATGCTGATATTAAAGGTGGAGTAAAGTGTTAAAAAAATATGCTTAAGTGATTTTGTGGTTATGATAATAGGTTACCTACTTATATTGAGAAATACCGTAAACCTTTAGGTTAATCGCAACATAGACTTGGAAAAAAGTGGGAATATCAAGAACTAGTATAAATAAAATAGAAACTGGGAAAACAATTCCGAGCCTTAAAACTGCTAACGATATAGCAAATGCTTTGGTCGTTTGTATATACCAAATATTTGACTTGGATGGTACAGGTAGATACAGATGCTCAAAATGTCAAACGAAACAATAGATATAGTATTAATTAAACTTTATTAGGAGATAGGGTTCAAATAATAAGTGACGAAGAGTATCAAAAGTTAGAATTAGGAGAAGTATCGAGGACAGGTCTTAGAGCAGCAAATGTTGATGAGAATATAAGATTAAGTAGATTTGATAAGATAGACTATGAATTTAACATGGATACCTGGACAGGTCCAGTTCATGATGGTTTTACAGTTAGATTAAAAGATATGTCTTGCTCAGGTGAAATTAAATATCAGGTAATTATTGAAGAAGATGGAAAAATTATATATAACAAATTTTTTTCTTCAGACTCAATATTAAATGTTAAGGCTAATAGAGGAAGTAGATATGTTGTTACGATTGATAATGAATCAAATAAAACATTATCAGGAAAGGTAAAGATAAACTCATATGTAAGATAGATAGGAGGTGAAATAATGGATTTAAATCCTATGAGATATAGTAATGGCGATTAGTTTCTATTAATAGCCATGGTAATGCTGTTAACAGCAATGGCAACAAATGTATTTGCTTCATCAGCATATGCTCAATCAAAGGATGATTTAGATTATGTAACTATTCTAGAAAATTTAGGAGCAAATTTTGAAAGCTCTGAATTTTATACTGACACTAATGATGTTAATACACTAAGTAATATTAAAGAAAGCAATATAAATTTTAATAATACATCAAATGTAGATATACCGAGTGATGTTAAGGGAGACATAGTAAAGTTTAATAATACATCATATGCAGTTGTTGAAGATAATCTAATAAATTATATAGATAGATTGTCAGAAAATGCAAATGATAGTTTAGAGAGAATTCAAAACAATAAAAAAATAAATTTTACTTCAACTATGGAAACTTTAGATTATGTGAAAAATAATTTAATTAAAAATGAAAAATATGAACTTACAAATGAATATGATGTTGATGATTCAACAGTATTATTCAAATTTAATTATGTAGACGACAATGTTGAAGATACGTTTAATTATATAAACGTAATAATAGATAAAAAGAATAATGAATTGATTCTTTTTCATAGATCTGGAGACATATCAGATATTGGATTAAAGGATAACTTTATTGATTATAATGATGCGAAGAGTATTGCAATAAAAGTATTTGAAAAAATTGGAATAGAAAGTGATTTAAATTTTGATAGAATTAAAACAGTAAAAACTAATGCGATGTTTGAAAAATATACAGGTATGAATGTAGATGTGGGTCAAATAAAAGTTGCATATGTGTTTAAAAACTCAATTGGAGAGATTTATATAGATGCTAAAACTGGTGATTGTATAGGCGGAGATATTTATAAAGAACTTGGTGGCATAATTGGTGCTCCAGAATTAACATATACAATAGAAAGTATAAATGCTGCTAAAAAAGGATTATCAAAATTGGGATATACTCCAATTAAATCAAAAAACTCTCAAAATTTTCGAACAGAAGTACCAAATATTTTGAAAAGCGGTGTGAAAGCTTTCTACTCTTGTTCTCATGGAAGTACTGATGTTATATCTTCAAAAAAGGATAAAGATAATAAAGATAGACAGTTTCATAGAAATAATGTTCCATCTGGAAATTATAAGTTTATTTATTTAGATGCATGTAATACTGGAAAAAATAGTGATTGGGCGAATGCCTTTGGTATATATGATGGAACAACTTCAAACAAGGCATTTTTAGGTTGGTATGAAAGTGTTGGTCAAAAGCTTTCTTATGATTTTTCAGTACAACTTTGGAAAAAACTTGATAAGAATATTTCGGTTAGAAATGCAGCTTTGAAAGCGGCGGATGCAGTACCAGAATATTGTCCAATAAGATTCAGAGGAAATAGAAACTATAATGGTTATAAATAAAAAGAATGTTTTACTCATATCTATAATATCTTTTATTGCTGTTATTATTATATTTTTATACTTTAATAATGACAAAAGCTATGAAAAAATAAGAGAAATTTTACCAGAAAATTATTATGAAATAGACTTTAGTGATGGAGATGCTTATAAAAATGTCAAGTTTACAAAAGAAATAAAAAAAGAACTGTCTGATCTTTTAATTGCAAATGATATTAAAGAGTTAGATAAAGATGATTGGTTAAAGATAGAACCAATGAAATTTATTGAAATTGTAAGTGATGGTAAAACTAATTTGTTGATTTATGCAGAAAGTGACAATACTTATATAGAATGTTATGAAAATGGCAAAGTATTTAGAACATACATTACAGAAAATGACCTTACCGAAAAAATTAAAAATATAATTAACATAAGTGTTAATTAAAAATATTAATTATTGATAAAAGTGGCTAAGAAAAGAAAAAAATTCTTTGCCACTTTTATTGCTAAAAATACAAAAGGAGGATATAAATATTTTAAATTTAATATTTAAGTAGAGAACAACCTAAAGACGGGGAGAGTATATCTTCATCGTCTTTTTTTAATACAAGAAAGGAGATTAGTATGAAAAAACTAGAACAAATAAGTCAAGAGTCAAAAGAAATAAAAGATAAAATTGATGATACAGAAGAAAGATTAAGGCAACTAAAAAATCAAGAAAAGAAGATATTAAAACAAGACATAGTAAAAAAAAGAAAAGAAAGAACTCATAGGCTCATAACAAGAGGAGCAATCTTAGAAAGCCTTATAGAAAATGCAGAAGAACTAACAGATGAAGAAATAAAAATCCTACTAGAAGAAGC
>QWCQ01001199.1_pt1 | contig 10487 bp, 11 predicted proteins | sample 1972701 | NCBI WGS metagenome assembly QWCQ01 (sample SAMN09866704, study PRJNA288562) | Human gut metagenome isolate pre4_stool, whole genome shotgun sequencing...
CGACGTGATTATTTACGCCGGCAGCTTGGTGGACGCCCGCCACATGGAGTGCGCGAAAGAAGGCGCCGAGATTTACAACAGCGCCACCATGCATTTGGATGAAGTGTTGGACGTCATGAAAAAGAGTCACGAGGCGGGCAAAAATCTGGTGCGCCTCCACACCGGCGATCCCTCCCTTTACGGGGCAATACAGGAGCAAATGGATGCTCTGGATCAGTGGGGCATCGATTACGAAGTTATCCCCGGGGTGAGTTCCTTTTCCGCGGCGGCATCAATCTTAAAGCGGGAATTTACCCTTCCGGGCGTGAGCCAAACGGTGATTCTCACCCGCCGGGCCGGGCGCACCCCGGTGCCGGAGGGCGAGTCCATCGACAAACTGGCGGCCCACGGCGCATCCATGGCCATCTTTTTATCCGCCGGCCAATTGGAGGACCTGGTGGAGGATTTAAAAAAGGGCTATTCCGACGACACGCCCATGGCCGTGGTCTACAAGGCTACCTGGGCCGATGAAATCGTCGTGCGCTCCACATTGAAAGACATCGTAAAGGACATGGAAGGGCGGGACATTTACAAACACGCCCAAATCCTCGTCGGAGATTTTCTCGATACGGATTACGAAAAGAGCAAGCTCTACGACAAACACTTTTCCACGGAATACAGAAAGGGCACGAAGTGAAGACGGCTGTATTGTGTTTTTCGCCTCAGGGCGCGGCCCTGGCGAAGAAGTATTTTTCTCAAGAAGATTGTTACGGCAAAGACTTTCAGCGGCCGATAAAGAAAGAGGACTTTGGCCATATTTTTACCGGCTACGATCGCATCGTCTTTATCGGCGCCGCGGGCATCGCCGTACGCTACATGGCGCCTTTTGTGGCGGACAAGCGAAAGGATCCCGCCGTGGTGGTCATCGATCCGGTGGGCCGCTACGTGATTCCCCTCTTAAGCGGCCATTTAGGCGGCGCTAATGCCTACGCCGAGGAACTTGCGAAGGCAATGGGCGCCGAAGCGGTGCTTACCACGGCGTCGGACAGCTTGGGCTTCGAAGCCATTGACGTCTTTGCGCAGAGAGAAAATTACGCCTTCGAGGATATGGCGGCCATGAAAGAGGTTGCCGGCGCCATGGTGGCGGGGCGGGAGATCCCCTGGTATTCCGAAGAAGATGCATTGCCGGATTATCCTCATATCAAACGGGTACCATCCATTGAGGCGGCGGATGCAAAAGACGGCGTCGTAGTTACGACAAAAGACGTCGAAATTAAAACCGGCCTTCAACTTGTGCCGCGACGGATCCACTTGGGCATCGGTTCGAAAAAGGACACGGATCCGGAGGCATTGTTGGCTTTAATAAAAAAGACGCTAAAAACCTACGCCATCCATCCCATGGCTCTCGCCGCCATCCACACCATCGACATAAAAAAAGAGGAGCCCGCCATCGTTTACGCGGCCAAGCATTTCCGTATTCCCATGAAAATTTACAGCGCGGAGGAATTATCGAGAAACGAAAAACGCTGCGAAGGAAGCGACTTTGTGAGAGCCACCGTCGGCGTCTCCAGCGTCTCCTGCACGGCGGCCTACATGGGCGGCGAAATCATGATCGCGGAAAAAATCTGCGAAGAAGGTTTCACCCTGAGCATAACAAAGGAAAAAAGATGAAGAAATTATACATTATCGGAATCGGCCCGGGCGGCGAAGAGGATTTCACCCTGGGCATGATCCGGGCCTTGGAGACCTCGGAAGTGATCGTGGGCTACAAGCCTTACTTAAACTACATTAAAAACTACACATCGGGAAAAGAAATTTACACCACGGGCATGAAGTCGGAAATCGAGCGCTGCAAAATGGCTCTGGCTTCGGCGGAAGAGGGAAAGACCACGGCCATGGTCTCCACCGGCGATGCGGGCCTCTACGGCATGGCCGGGCCCCTATTGGAACTGGCGGCCGACAAAGACATCGACATCGAAATCATTCCCGGCATCAGCGCCAATTTTGCCGCCGCCTCCCGTGTCGGCGCGCCGATCATGCACGATATGGTCACCATCAGTCTCTCCGATCTAATGACGCCGCTGGATCTGATTCAAAAGCGCATTCGCCTCGCCGCACAGGGGGATTTCGTCATCTGCTTTTACAATCCCCGATCCAAGGGGCGCCCCGATTATTTAAAGGCGGCCATGGGAGTTTTAAAAGAAGAGGGATACGAAGACTCCAGACCTGTGGCCATGGTAAAACACGCCCGGCGCGTCGGTGAAGAAAAAATCCTCACCACCATCGGCGATCTGGACGACAGCTTCTGCGACATGAATACCATGGTCATCGTGGGAAATAAGGAGACTTATGTAAAAAACGGCGTCATGATCACACCCAGGGGCTACAAATTATGAAGCTTTGGATCATCGGCGGCACCTCGGAATCCGTGCGCATCATCAAAAGCGTGGACTACAGAGCCATTGTCGTCAGCGTCGCCGGGAAAGAAGGGCGTGATCGCCTGCCCGAGGACGCGGACGTCCACGTAGGGCCCATGGATCGAGACGCCATGGTGGATTTTATTCGCGAGAAAAATATCGTCGCCGTCGTGGACATGAGCCATCCCTTCGCGAAGATCGTCTCCAAAGAGGCGAAGGCGGCGGCGGATGAAGCGGGCATCGACTACTACCGCTTTAAGCGGCCCATGGAGGATGCGGCTGGGGACGTGGTCTTCGACGATTACGCTTCCTGCGCCGAGTACATGAAAGGGAAGACGGGCACCTTTTTCTTTACCACGGGGTCGAAACACTGCGATCTCTTCGAGTCGGTGAAGGGAGAGAGCCGCCACATCTACCGGATCATTCCCTCGTCGAAGAGCATCGACATCTTGCGGGATGCCGGCGTGGCCATGGAAGACATGGTGGCCATGCTCGGGCCCTTTGACTTGGACATGAACCTGGCCCTGTTTAAACACGCAAAAGCCGACTTTCTGGTGACGAAAAACAGCGGCGCAGGCTCCGGCTTTCACGAAAAAATCGAAGCCGCCCGCCGATTGGGCATGACGAGCCTGGTGATTCGCACGGAAGGAGAAGAGGGGCTGAATTTCTCCGAGACCAAGGCCGTCGTAGAAAGGATAACCAATGGAATTCTCTTATCGCTTTTACACCAATAAGGCGTGTAAATACTTCCCCTGCCACGCCATGGAAGGGGATTTTAACTGCATGTTCTGTTACTGCCCTCTCTATCTTTTAGACGAGGGATGCGGCGGAAATTTTTCCTATGTCGGCGGCGTAAAGGATTGTTCGAATTGTACGATTCCTCACAGGCCCAAGGGCTACGACTACATTAACGATCGCCTTCGTGAGGAAATAAGTAAAAGGAAAGAAGCCAATGAAGGATAAACTTGTGGGATCCGTCGAAGCGGCGGATAAAGCGTTCATGAAAAAGGCCAAGGCCCACTGGGACAATCGCACCCATCCCACAGGCTCCTTAGGCGCCTTGGAAGCCATGACCATTCGCCTGGCGGGGATTCAGCGTCGTGTCGTTCCCTCCGTGGAGAAAACAGCCATCGTCGTCTTTTGCGCCGATAACGGCGTGGTGGCGGAAGATGTGAGCTCCTCGCCGCCGGTCTTTACGCAAATGCTCGCCAATGCCATGGCCCGAGGAGAAACCGGCGTCGCCGCCCTGAGCCGCCGGGCGGATTCGGAACTTTTTATCGTGGACATGGGCATGAATGAGGATGTGGCGCGGGAGGCCAAGATAATCGACGCATCTCTTCGCAAGGGAACGGGAAATATCGCCGAGGAGCCCGCCATGAGCCGAGATGAGGCCATCGAAGCCATAAAGCGTGGCATGGATATAACAAAGGCGGCCATAAAAAAAGGCGCCTCCATGATCGGCACCGGGGAGTTGGGCATCGGAAACACCACCACCTCGGCGGCCCTTCTCTGCGCCTTAACCGGCGAGTCCGCCGAAGATTGCGTGGGCTACGGCGCCGGCATTACGGAAGCGCAGCTTGCGAAAAAAGTGGCTGTGGTGAAAAAAGCCGTGGCGCGGGCCGGAGACGGAGACGTGATCCACAAAATCGCCCAAGTGGGCGGATTGGACCTGGCCGGCCTTGTCGGGGCATTCCTGGCCTGCGCGGAAGAAAAGACGGCGGCGGTGGTGGACGGTTTCGTCACCGGTGTGGCGGCTCTTGCGGCCATTCAAATGGCGCCCGAGGCGAGAGACTATATTTTTCTCTCCCACAAGAGCGCGGAGAAGGCGTCGGCCCTCGTGAACCGGCACATGGGCATGGAACCGCCCCTGGATCTTTCCATGCGGTTGGGCGAGGGAAGCGGCTGTCCTCTCTTCTTCCAACTGATGGAGGGGGCGATTTACGCCATGAAAAACATGGGATCCATGGAAGACAATGCCATCGATCCGGGGTTGTTGGTGAATATAGAAAAGGAGTCCCTATGATTACATTAATTACCGGCGGCGCCAGGAGCGGAAAAAGCGCCTACGCCGAATTACGGGCAGGACAGCACGAAAATGTCGTCTATATCGCCACGGCTCAGGCCGCAGATGATGCCGAAATGATTCGCCGCATCGAAGCTCACAAAAAACGTAGGCCCGCGTCCTGGCGCACCGTGGAGCGGGATTACGACTTAGCGGAAGCGATCCATGAAGAAGACGCCGCGCTTCTGGACTGCGTCACGGTCATGTTATCTAATTACCTGTGGAAATATTCCGCGGAAGGAGAAGACGTGGACGAGGAGAAGATCGAAGGTCTCTGCATGGAGGAGCTCAGCGATTTAATCGCCGCGGCGAGGCGAAAAGATTGCGATCTGTTCATCGTCACCAACGAAGTGGGAAGCGGCATCGTGCCCATGCATCCCGTCTCCCGCGCCTTCCGGGACATGCAGGGGCGAATCAATCAAAGGTTGGCACAAGCGGCCGATGAGGTTTACGCTTGTATTTCGGGGATTCCGGTGAAAATCAAATGAACAGTTTCCTTTTAGCCATCCAATTTTTGACACGCCTGCCCATTCAAGTCGATACGGAATTTAACGAAAAAGAAGCGGGGAAGAGCCTCTTCTGGTTTCCCTGGATCGCCTTCGTCATGGGCGCCATCGTCGGTTTCGTAAACAATTTTTTCTACGATATCGGGCCCCTTTTCGGCGCCTTTTCAGGCATCCTCACCTGGTACCTTTTAAACGGCGGCCTTCACATGGACGGGCTTATGGACACGACCGACGGCTTTTTGTCCAATCGGGAGAGGGATCGCGTCGTGGAAATTATGCACGATTCCACCATCGGTGTCTTCGCCGTTCTGGCCCTGGTTTTGATCGTGCTCGGAAAATTTTCCGTGCTTGCATCCGTCGCCATTCAACCCATTGAAATGGGAATCTTCTTCGCATCGGTGCGCATGGGCGTATTGACGGCGATCCACTATTTCCCTTCTGCAAGCTCCTCGTCCATGGGAAACTTCTTTAAACGGGGTGCGTCAAAAAACAGCTACTACCTTCAGTGGCTGCTTCTCGCTCTGATCATCCTCTTTGCCCGAGGCAAGTCTTTTCTCTTCTTTCCCGTGGCCGCCTGCCTTTGGGGCGTGCTCTTATCCCGCCTGTCCGTAAGAAAAATCGGCGGCCTCACCGGCGATGTTTACGGCGCCATCGTGGAGACGGGCGAACTTTTCATGCTGATATTATTCGGAGTATTTTTCTCATGAGTATTTACATGATGCGCCACGGAAAAACCGCGGCCAACGAAAAGAAATACTACGCCACGCCGACCGAGCCCTTGCTTCCCGTGGATCCCTCTGTGGCGCTGAAATTAAAAGATGAAGTCGCCGCCCTTTCCGTAACATCCGTGGTGACGAGCCCCTATCTCAGGGCGAAGGAGACGGCGGCCATCCTGTGGGACCGTGGGCCTGTGGCGGAAGAGCCCCTGATTCGTGAAGTGAATCTGGGCGTCTTGGAAGGCCGTACATTTCACCACGCCTACGACCGGTACGGCGAGGCCCTTGAGCCCTGGATCGACGATCCCTTTAATTACGGTCCGCCGCAAGGGGAAAGCCTTCGCGGGGCCTACAAACGGGCGCAGGCTTTTTTGCAGATCGCAAAAGACGACACCCTCTACATCAGCCACGACGGCTTTATGCGCCTGGTGCTATCGGCCGTAAAAGGCGACGTGCATGCTTTTTTCGACTACAAGCTGGAAAATTTTCAAATCATCAAGATCAAATAAAAGTGACAATTCCGTTACAAAACCTGTGGAACGCTTCAATCGGTCCCGTCCTTTTGCTATAGTTTTAGAAGCTTAAAAGCAAGGAAAGGATGTTACCATTGAAATACACATTGAAACGCCTATTGGCACTTTTTTTATGTCTGGGAATTCTGCTTCCCGCATCGGGGGTCTTCGCTCAAAGTTACGAAAGTCCGCGAAACTTGGCGGTGGCATTGGCTCAGGGAGAAGGGGGAAGCTACGACGCCTTCACCATTACTTGGAGCAATCCCGAAGGTGTGAAGAAACAATTGGAATCGGGAAAGACCGTAGCCTACGAAATCGACAGCAAAGTCAATCTCGGCCCCTGGTCTTCGAAAAACGGGCAGAGTTTTAAAGGTGAGCTTACTTTAAATGAAAAAGACCGCGTGGAAATGAAGCTTGACGGCGCGAAGTTTTCGAATTTGGCGAATCCCGCCATCGAAAGTAAGCTTTACAGCTTCCGCGTCCGCTACATCGGTGAGGGCGAAAGCGCCTACACCAATGCGGTTTCCGTAGGCTATCGCCCAGTCTTTAACAATTCCAGTGCATGGTCCATGGAGGAATTGAGCGATGCCGGGAAGAACGGATTGATCCCGCCCTCGGTTAAGGCCGATATGAAGACGGAAATTACGCGGGAAGAATTTACGGAAGTCATCGTGCGCCTCTACGAAAAAGCGGAGCACGTCCATTTAGTGGCGGGAAAGAGCCCCTATAAGGACACGAAAAACGAATCCGTGGTCATCGCATCGCGCCTTGGATTGGTCAACGGCGTGGGCAAGGATAAATTCGCCCCCAAATCGAAGATCACCCGGGAGCAAATGGCCACCATTTTGACCCGCTTCTTAAACAGCGTGGAAGTGGAAGGGGACAAGACGATGGGTGCGCCCTTCGCCGATCACGCAAAGATCAGCCCCTACGCCCGGGAATCCGTCTACGAGCTTCAGTCTTTGGGACTAATGGAGGGCTACAAGAACAACGAATTTAAGCCCAAGACCCATGCCTCGAGAGAACAGGCCGTGGTCCTGGCGCAGCGGATCTATTCCTTTATCGAAAAGTAACCGAGTTCATAGAATGAGAAAACCGAAGGCAGCGAAAGCCTTCGGTTTTTGCATGTTTTTTGAATAATAAGAAATTAAAGCAATTTGGGCAGGAGGGTGGAAGCCAGGCCCAGGAAGATAAAAAAGCCGCACACGTCGGTGAATGTTGTGAGAAAAATCGGCGACGAAATGGCCGGATCGATTTTCAACTTGTCGAACAAGAGGGGCAAAAGGAAGCCGACGATGCCGGCGATGACCATGTTTAAAATCATGGCGGCGAAGATAATCAGGCCTAAATACACATTTTGGTACTTCAAATACAAGACGACGCCGGCGAAAAAGCCGATGACGGCGCCGTCAAAAATCCCCAGGCCGATCTCTTTTAAAACCAGGGGCAGGTCTTCTTCCAAACTGATTTCGTCGCGGGCCAAACTGGTCAAGACGATGGAGAGGGCTTGATTGCCGGCGTTTCCTCCCATCCCCGTGACGATGGGCATGGCGGCGGCGAGGGCCACCACTTGGCTGATGGTGTCTTCAAACATGCTGACCACCGCCGATGCCATAAAGGCCGTAAACAGATTGATGACGAGCCAAGGCAGGCGGCTTTTTACGGAGTGGAAGAAATTGGAGTCGAATTCTTCGTCTTTGGAAACCCCACCGATGGCCAAGATGTCTTCGTTATGTTCTTCTTCCATAACGTCGATAATGTCGTCTGAGGTAATGACGCCGAGGATGGCCTCGTTTTTATTGACGACGGGCAAATACTTTAAGTCGTATTTATAAATTAAATTCGACGCTTCTTCCTGATCCTGATCCGCATAGACGAAAAAGGGGTGGGTCTCCACGAGATCGGCCAAAGGTTTAAAGCCCGGCGCCACGAGGATCTCCCGCAAATCGACGATGCCCTGAAGGCGGTGCAAATTATCCGTAATGAAAATGGATTCGATAATTTCCGTCGTAGGGGCGATCTCCTTGATCTTTAAAAGAGCTTCGCGCACGGTAAGGGATTGTTTCAGGGAAATAAACTCCGTGGTCATAATCCCGGCGGCGCTGTCGTCGTCATAGGACAAGATCATCTTGAGAATATTCGATTCGCTTTTCTTCATATAGTTGAGAATGTCTTTTCGTTTAATCGTGGGCAAAAGCCCCAATAAATCGGCGACATCCGCATTGGTCATGTAGCTGAAAATGTCGATGAGCTCTTTCGTCGAATAGAAACCGGCCATCATAACCTGAAGCTCTTCTTCGGCATTTTCGATGAGATTGGCGATCTCTTCCGGATCCAACATAAAGAGGAAGTACTGAAGATCCGCCGAATCCAAATCCTCCAACACTTCGTCGATATCGACGGAGTGGTAGGAATCGAAGATATTCTTGGCGTTTTGTACACTGCCCTCTGTGATGCAGGCGTCGATCTTTTCTTTTAACAAATTGTAATCGGACTCATATTCCATAGTCTGTCACCTCCCGGATGGTACATAAACAGTATACCATTGAAGGACCTACGAAGTCACATTTGGTGAAAGAGAAGGTTGTTAAAAAAGAAATAAAAAGTCATAGAACTGTAACAGAGAAGTAACATAAATGACGTCTCAAATTATTACATTCTGTAACCAACTGTGTTATAATTTCAAAAGATCATTAAGAAAAATCTAATTTCGAATGGAATCGCCCGCCTTCGGGCCCTTTCAAAGCGAAGTATTTTATAAGGAGTGTTGTTACCACATGAGTCACAAGTTCAAGCTTGCCGTCGGAACGACTGCGTTGGCAATCATTTCGATCGTAGGCCTTAGAGATACCGGCGTTTTCGTGCAGGATCATAACACCACATTGTATAGCGGCAGCGAATTGAAATTCGCCGTGGAAGAACAAGCAAATATCGTCGATTCCAACGATCGCGGCTACATAGTCCAAAAGGGCAATGCCAAGGTCACCGTTCCCAAGGAAAAGATCTTGGTTACCGAAAGCAAACCTCAATATTACACGGTAAAGAAAAACGCCATCTTGAAAAAAGACGGCAAGGTCGTCCGCAACCTCTTTATCGGCGAAACCCTTCAAACGGTGAAGCACTACCCGAACACGGTAGCGGTAAATACAGAAGACGGCCTTTTCGGATCCGTTGAAAACAAATTTATCGAACCCATCGAAGGGCCTCACATGACCCCGGCCAAGGTGAAACAAAATTTAAAACTTGAAAATGCCAACGGCGTTTACCAATTGGCTAAAAACCAATCGGTTAATGTAGTGAGCTACAAAGACGGCCTCTTCATCATTCTCGATGAAGAAGGCAAGGATTTCCAAATCGATCCCAACTACCTGGACTTCGGTGAAGGCGGTGTGAAGGCCGTGCAACGTGCAGTCATTCAAAAGCAAGCGCCGGTCAAAAAGATCGCCGAACCCGTGGCCATTGCACCGAAAGTAGACGGCGCGAAGGCACAACAGGTCATCGACTCGGCATTCAGCAAAATGGGTTCTCCCTACGTATGGGGCGCCACCGGCGACGGCGGTTACGACTGCTCCGGCCTCGTGTACGCCATCTACGTCAACGAATTGGGGATTTCCCTTCCCAGAACCTCTTCCGCACAATCCCAAGTGGGCGCTCAAGTGGATCGCTCCCAATTACAACCGGGCGATTTGATTTTCTTTAACACCACGGGCAAGGGCGTCAGCCACGTCGGCATCTACATCGGCGACGATACCTTCATCCACGCCAACAGCGGCAGTGGTCGGGTAAAACAAAATAAATTATCTGAAAAGTATTATAACTCCCGTTTTGTGAACGCAACGCGCGTGTTATAATGAAGCAGAAACACGAAGAGCGGTTCGCCGCTCTTTTTTAATAGGAGGGAAAAATGAAATTTGACGTAAGCCCGCTGCGGGAGCAGCTTCTCGGCGACTTGACGGAAAAAGTCGCCGTCGCCAAGGAAAGAGGGATCGGATACAAGCTCTTAATCCTTCGCGTCGGAGACAAAAAGGCGGACATAAGCTACGAAAATTCCATTAAGAAATCGGCGGAAAAAGTGGGCATCGACGTGAAGGTCACTGCTTTCGCCGACACGGCGGGGGAAAGCGAGATTTTATCGGAAGTGAATCGCGGCAATCGGGACGAGGGCATCGGCGGGATCTTGATTTTCCATCCTCTGCCCAAGCATTTCGATGTCGAAGCCATTGACAGCGCCATTCAATCGGAAAAGGACATCGACTGTTTGAGTCCCCTGAATCAGTGGAAAATTTTCACGGGGC
>QWCQ01001202.1_pt1 | contig 10459 bp, 8 predicted proteins | sample 1972701 | NCBI WGS metagenome assembly QWCQ01 (sample SAMN09866704, study PRJNA288562) | Human gut metagenome isolate pre4_stool, whole genome shotgun sequencing...
ATATACGGGTCATGACGTAGCCGAAGAGGAGGGCCAGCCCGATTTGTTGCACTACGAGAAGGGGGATGGACATGGACCATCCCAGGAGAATGCTTAAAAAGATCATGGTCATGGTGTAGGCCGTCGGGTCGTTGGAGCCGCTTTCCAATTCTAAAAGGGGTGCGGCATGATTTTTTGGGAAAAACGTATGGCGAAAAGTGCCAAAATAAAACTGACTGCTATAAAAAGTAGTATCTCATTCACTATGACCCTCTCGTTCTAAACGTAGTAAACATTCTTTTATCTCCTGGCCACCGTTAAATCCGCCGACGCCGCTCTTTGCTACGACGCGGTGGCAAGGCACGAGGAGAAGATGATGGTTGTGGTGGAGTGCCTGCCCTACGGCACGGGAAGCGCCGGGCTTTCCTATGGCGCGGGCAATGTCCGAGTAGCTTCGCACCTCTCCGTAGGGAATTTTTCGAATCTCCTCGTAAACTTTTGCTGAAAAGGGCGTCGGCGCCGGAGCTATCGGCAGATCCTCTATCTCCCTACTGCCCTTGAAATAATTTTCCAGGGCGCGGGCACCTCGTTTACTTAAATTATTTTCCCCTTCCCCGGACTTTTCATTTGAAAAGCTAACGGAAAGAATGGATTTGTCGTCTGCCTCAATTCTCATAAACCCCAGGGGCGTATCGATAATGGTGGAATAAAGTTTTTCCCGAGTTTTCATCTTTCGCCCCCTTCTATGGCCCATTATATCAAAATTTTAAAAGAGGGGCCCTTTAATAGAATAAATCGATCACCAGATAAATTAAAAATCGACAGGTTTCCCTGTCGATAGTCCTATTTTTATCCGAATATTTTCTTTATAAATTTCGTAAAGAAATTATCCGGTTTTACTCTTTCACTTTTTATCGCTACAACTTTTTCTTCCCTGCGTTCTTTTCTGTTACGCCCATACTCTTCGGCTTCTTTCATCAGATGATCCTGCGCAATAAAGTTTTCCTTGTTTTCCACGGGAACGTATCGTTTGGAAGGGAGGAGTTCCCGACGCTTTACATCGTCTTTAAACATAATATCCATAAATTCCAATACTCGCTTCTTCACCGAGGGATCGAGAACGGGACAGGCTACTTCTACACGCTTTCTCACATTTCTCGTCATAAAATCCGCCGAGGAAATATACACCTTTGCATCGTCTCCTTTTCCGAACTGATAGACGCGATGATGTTCCAAGAAGCGCCCCACGACAGAATAGACGGAGATGTTTTCGGTACGCTCGGGAATTTTCGGCACGATACAGGTAATCCCTCGCACGAGCATATCTACTTTTACGCCGGCGTTGGAAGCTTCGGAGAGTATATCGATTATTTTTCGATCGGAGATGGAGTTCATCTTTAGGCGGATGTAGCCCTCTCCACCATTTTTTACTTTGTCGATTTCCTCGTCGATGGCCGCCTCTACCCCTTCGGGCAAGCTTTTCGGACTCACCCACAAATATTCATAACTTCCCTTTAACTCGCCGATGAGAAAATTATCGAAGAGACGATTCACATCCCGCCCGATTCCCTGATGAGCGGTCAAGAGGGCAAAATCTGTATAGAGCTTCGCCGTCTTTTCGTTATAATTGCCCGTAGCGATCTGCGCAATATAGACGGGTTTCGAATCGACGACGCGGGTAATGAGAAGCACCTTGGAATGACACTTAAATTTATTGAAGCCGTAGATGACCCGGCAACCGGCACTCTCTAAATTAGAAGACCATAGAATATTGTTCTCTTCGTCGAAACGGGCACGAAGTTCCATTAGGACGATAACGTCTTTCCCGTTTTCCGCCGCCTCCATGAGTTTTTCCGCCACCAAGGAGTTTTTTGCGATGCGGTAAAGGGTGACTTTAATAGAAACGACGGAGGGGTCGTTGGCCGCCTCGTCCAATAGGCGAATAATGGGCTCCATGGATTCGTAAGGATAGGAGAGGAAGATGTCCCGCTTTTCGATCTGCTCCATCATGGGCAGGTTCTCGTCCACATCCCGCCCATTTTGCGGCTCAAAGGGTTCGTCCAGATTTTCAGGCCCCATATGAGGTGCGAGCTCCTCCACCATATCGAAGAGATAGCCGAGACGCACCGGACTCGTAGTGACAAATACCCGGCTTCGATCCAGGGATAAATTCTTTAAAAGGTAGTCCAATACCTCTTTCGGCGGCAGGCGGTCGAACTCCAAACGCACGGGCATGAGACGCTTTCTTTTTTTCAGCATCTTTTTCATATGGGAGCGGTAATCTTCCGCAAATTCGTAATCTTCGTCGTCCCAGTCGATGTCCGCATTCCGTGTCAGGCTCATAGTATACGCATCTTCCACAGAATAGGATTCAAAGAGGACGGCGCCGTACTTTTCGATCACCTTCTCCAAAAGAATATGTTTATTTTTATCCAGGCGGATGGCCCGTTTTAAATTAGGCGGCACCTGAATAATGCCGATGCAATTTTCGTCGTCCGATCCTTTTTTCCTCAAGCGGTAGAGAATGACGATCCCCAGATTGGGAATCCGGGGAAAGGGATGGGTTAAATCGACGATTTGATAGCTTAAATAGGGGCTTACGGTGTTTTCAAAATAGGCTCTTAAGATTCTTTCCTCGTGTTCCGTCAATTCCTCATTTTCTACGGCATAAAAACCCTTGGCCCGACACTGATCTCTAAGATCTTTAAAAACGTAATCTTTTTTCTGGTATAAAACCTTGACTTGATCCATAATGGCGGCCAATTGCTCGTCCTGATCCATTTCGGATTTATTGTCGATGACGCGCTTGTTGAGCATAGAAAGATCCGTGAGGGACCCTACCCGTACCATAAAGAATTCGTCGAGATTGGAGTCGAAAATCGACAGGAATTTTAAACGCTCCAGAAGGGGAACTCGCCCATCCTGAGCTTCTTCCAAGACGCGCTCATTAAAGAGCAACCATGACAATTCGCGGTTTTGAGTGAAAGAAATATCGTGCATTATTAGCCTCCTATAATGCGGCTGATAACGTATCCCTCCCGAATACCCGTCTGAGCGACGGCAATTTTATCCACGTGAAAATATTTTGCGATTCGATAAAGAATCGTTAAGCCGGGCAATAAGGTATGGATACGGTCTGCTTTTACCTTTAGAATAATCTCCATTTTTTCTTTATCATCAATGTCCAGCAAATGTTTCATTAAGGTCTTCAAATCGTCGATGTTCATCTCATCGTTGTCCGGATGCTCGTCGAAAAGAGTATTATACATTTTCAACGTCGCCCGGGCGCTTCCGCCCACGGCGCAGAGAATAGGATAGTGGACCCTCGGAATGTCTTGAGCGTTTAATAAAAATTTCAAGCGCTCGTCCACTTCTTTGCGCTCATCATTGTCGATAAACAGGCCGTCTACATAGTCCCGAAAGACGGACAGTGAGCCGATATCCAAAGAGGCTGAGTCCACGACGCGCCCCTTTTCAAAGAGCACGAGTTCCGTGGAGCCGCCGCCGATATCGGTTAAGACGCCGTTCAGGTGGCCTTCGATTGTGCCCGCTGAGCCGACGAAGGCCAGATGGGCTTCTTCTTCACCGCTTAAAATCTCGATATCGAGATCGAGGGCTTCTTTCACACGGCGAAGAACCTCCTCCGAGTTTTTAATATTTCGGATGGAAGCGGTCGCGATGGCGTGGGTGTAGCGAATGGCATCCAACTGATCGAGAATATAAATAAAATGCCCCAGAGTTTCGATTAGGGCGCGAATACCTTCTTCAGTAAGTCGCCCGTTTTTTCGATACCCCGCCAAGCCGACGGTTTGCTTTTCATTGAATAGATTTAGCGCCTTGCCGTCTTCTATGCGAAAAACCGACAGGCGCACGGTATTGGAACCGATGTCGATGACACTGTGCATCGTGCACCTCTTTTCACTCTAACATCAAAATGTTTTGTTTATGTTAAATTCAGTTTAACCCTTCATTAGGTTCCACAATATAGCGTTCGATAAAGTCTTCGTAATCGGTTTTGACGTCGAGGACCGTGCCGTCGTCGCGAATTTCAATAATGCGATTGGCAATGGATGAGATAAATTGGTGGTCGTGAGCTGTGAAGAGTACATTGCTCTTAAAATCGATGAGCCCGTTGTTCACCGCCTCGATGCTTTCCAAATCCAAGTGATTGGTAGGCTGATCGAAGATAAGCACATTGCTGGGATCGATCATCATTTTGGAAAACATCATGCGCACGCGCTCCCCACCGGAAAGGACGTTGACTTTTTTAAGCACTTCGTCGCCGGAAAAGAGCATGCGGCCTAAAAGGGAACGCATGACGATTTCCGATTGGTCCTCGCTGTAATTTCTGAGCCAGTCCACGAGGTTTTCGTCGCGATCGTCGAAAAATTCGCTATTGTCTCTGGGGAAATAGCGCATGGTAATGGTTTGTCCCCATTTATATTCCCCTTCGTAATCGTCGCAATGGCCCGTAATAATTTCAAAGAAACGGGTAATGGCCACGTCGTTTCCAATAAAGGCAATTTTGTCGTCTTTGTCGATTCTAAAAGAGATATCTTTAAAGAGCAACTTGCCGTCTAATGAAGAGGAGAGATTTTCCACTGTTAAAATTTCGTTGCCTACTTCCCTCGAAAGGGTAAAGCCCACGAAGGGATAACGTCTCGAGGAAGGGCGGATTTCGGTGAGGTCGATTTTATCCAAAAGCTTTTTACGACTAGTAGCTTGTTTGGATTTCGATTTATTGGCGCTGAACCGTTGAATAAAATCCGTAAGCTCTTTGATTTTTTCTTCTTTCTTCTTGTTTTGCTCTTTTAAAAGCTTGGCCGCCAATTGCCCCGATTCGTACCAGAAGTCGTAGTTCCCGGTGACCATGTTGATCTTGCCGAAGTCGATGTCCACCATGTGGGTACATACATTATTCAAGAAGTGGCGATCGTGGCTGACCACGAGGACGATGCCGGGGAAGTCGGCGAGGAAATCCTCAAGCCACATGACGGCGCGCACATCGAGACCGTTGGTGGGCTCGTCTAAAAGCAAAATGCCCGGCTCGCCGAAAAGAGCCTGCGCGAGAAGAACTTTTACTTTCTCCGCTTCAGAAAGTTCATACATGGTCTGCTCATGCTTTTCCAGGGGAATCCCCAAGCCTTGAAGCAAACGGGAGGCTTCCGATTCCGCTTCATAGCCGTTCATTTCCTGGAATTTCGCCTCCAATTCCCCGGCGCGAATGCCGTCTTCGTCGGAAAAGTCGGGCTTCATGTAGATGGCGTCTTTTTCTTCCCGAATGGCGTAAAGTTCTTCATTCCCTTGAATTACCGTGTCCAATACGGAAAAATCGTCGTAGGCAAAGTGGTCTTGCTTTAATTTGGAGATACGTTCATTTTTATCTTTCGATACGTGGCCCGTGGTAGGTTCCAATTCGCCGGAGAGAATTTTTAAAAAAGTGGATTTTCCCGCACCGTTGGCGCCGATAATACCGTAGCAATTGCCCCCTTGAAAGAGGAGATCCACATCGTCGAACAATTTCTTGTCCGGAAACAATACGCTGACATTTGATACTTGTAACATATTTCACCTTCTAAATTTATTTCAATTGACTGTATTGTACCATAAGACGCCGTCTCCACACCTCTTTTGATGGAGATCCCGTAAGGTTCAGACATGAAAATGTTTGCTACCGTCGGTTTTTGGGCATACTGTGCTATAATGAAACCAATTGATCGTATAATTTGAGAAAGAGAGTATTATGAAATTTACAGATAATAACAACTACACGCTCCTGGCGGACTTTTACGAGTTCACCATGGGAAACGGTTATTTTGAAAACGGAATGAAAGATGAAATCGTCCACTTCGATATGTTCTTTCGCTCCGCACCGGACGATGCCAGTTACGTTATTTTAAGCGGACTGGAACAACTTATCGAGTATTTAGAAAATCTCCACTTCGACGAAGAGGACATCGACTTTTTAAGAAGCAAGGGCATTTTCAGCGAAGAATTTTTAGACTATCTGGCGAATTTTAAATTTGAATGCGACGTGCGCGCCATTCCCGAAGGCACGGTGGTGTTCCCTTCCGAGCCGCTCGTTACCGTTCGCGGACCCGCCATTCAGGCACAAATGATCGAAACCATGGTGCTTTTAACCATTAATCACCAAACCATGATTACCACCAAGGCCAATCGCATTTGCAAAGCCGCCGGCGAACGCCCCGTCACGGAATTCGGTTCCCGTCGCGCTCAAGGTTACAGCGGCGCCAATTTAGGCGCCCGTGCCGCCTACATCGGCGGCTGCAACGGCAGTGCCAATACTCTCGCCGAACAGCTTTACGGCGTGCCCGCCCTGGGCACCATGGCCCACAGCTGGGTGCAAATGTTCGACGAAGAAATCGACGCCTTTAGAGCCTACGCAAAAGTTTATCCCGACAGCTGTTTTTTGCTCATCGATACTTACGATGTGCTTCATCAAGGGCTCCCCAACGCCATTCAAGTTTTTAGGGAACTGCGGGAACAAGGCTACGAAGGCCGCGGCGTGCGCATCGATTCCGGCGACATCGCCTATCTTTCCAAAGCCTGCCGCAAAATGTTAGACGACGCCGGCTTCCCCGACGTGACGATTATGGCGTCCAATTCCTTAGACGAATATGTCATCGAAGACCTTTTAAAACAAGGGGCCCAAGTGGATTCCTTCGGCGTCGGCGAACGGCTCATTACCTCGAAGAGCCACCCGGTTTTCGGCGGCGTGTATAAACTGGTAGCCCGTGAAGAAGAGGGCGAGGTCATTCCTACGATTAAAATTTCAGAAAATGTGTCGAAGATTACCACCCCCGGCGTAAAAGACGTTTACCGTTTCTACGACAAGGAAAAGGGCAAAGCTCTCGCCGATGTCATCGCCGTTAAAGGAGAAGAAGTTCCGGATGAACACTATGAAATCTTCCATCCCCTCTTTACTTGGAAGCGCAAGACGCTGAAAAATTACGAAGTGCGCTCCCTTTTGGAAGATATTTACATCGACGGCAAGCTGGTTTACGAAAGCCCCTCTCTGGAAGACATTCGAGAAAAAGTACAACGGGAGTTGGCCAGCCTTTGGGACGAAATTAAACGGCTCAACACGCCGCAGGAATACATCGTCGACCTTAGCCCGGAACTTTGGAAAATCAAAGACGATTTACTCAAAAAACACAATTCCAATTAAAAGAAACGTCAGGTTTTGCCTGACGTTTTTTCGTTGATTTTATTTTTAATTTTCTTTCAGTTTATCAAACTTGAAGTAAAGAAGAAGATTAAAAAACACGTAAAAGAGAAGGGTTAAATTGGCGCTGTCCTGAAATGCCGACGGGAGATCGCCGCTCTGAATTCCCTTGACCGCCAAAAGGGATAAAAACCATACTGCAGGCACCGCAAGTTCGTAATATAAAAATTGTTTTCGCGTCATCATCTTCTCCTTATCGCAAGAGTACCAGTTCTTCCCCGCCGTCTAACACCATGCGCCAGGCTACGGTGGAGTAGCCCCTCGTGGCGTGGGAGAGGTTTTCCACCGATCCCTGATCTTCCAGATTGAAGTAATAGCAGGGATCGATTGCTTCGATGGTGCGCCCCTTTAAGCTTTCATGGGAGAGAAGGCGCAAAAGGGATTGGCTGGCGAGAGGCAGTGCTTTTTCGCTGTCGGTTTCGGCGATGACATTGACCCAAAGACGATCCATTTTTACCACGGCATCGCCTAAAATATCGATCTCAGTATAGGTGGATTCCATGTGGCGATCGTTATACATACAGGTGTAAGTCAGTCGCCAGCGATTTCCCTCCTGATCCGCCGTAACCAGTTGCATATCCCGAGTGGAAAATTTCCGCTCTTCGAGGAAGCGCTTCGCCACTTGCTCCGCTTCTTTTTTCTCCAGTGAGCGGTTGGATGTGTGGTCGGCGGTGTAAATAATTCGTCGATTGTCGGTGATCTTTAATTTCGCGTGAATTCCTTCGATCGTAAGGAGTTGATCCCGATCGGCGGTAATTTTTCCCTTTCCCCTAAACATGCGCTCGTTCCAATGATCGGCGGTGTCGTGTTCGTATTCCACATCCAGTATGGGAAGTTTCTCCCCGTCTTTCGGAATGGATGCGGCTAACGTAATGCCGCTTTTTTTCAAAAGTTTTTCCGTCTCCCTATGAAAGGCGGCGGAATCTTCTTTCGGCGAAATACGCCGTTGATCTAAAAGGAGTACGCCTGCGAGAAATAAATCGGTCAGCAGGAGGGCGATAAGAAGAACGGTTTTTGCTTTGTGCCAATTCACTTCTCATCACCTCCTACTAAAACGCCGCTTTCGCCGTCAAAGATGTAGCGCTCGTCGCCCATGTCGATGACGTAGCCGTAGCGTAGAAGCTTTTCGTCCGATTGCGTGTCGTCGATATAGCACATAAAGAAATTATTCAGATTCTTTAAAGTCTTATCGTATCCCTCTTCCGCCGTGCCGAAAATGGCGGGATTGCGTTTCATAATCTCTTCAAAGGGCAACCCTTCCTGGGTCACGTCGCCTCCCAGTCCTTCCACCTTATTGCGGTAAATGGAGCGCAGACGTTCCACACGGTTGTTGTAAATTTCAAGCTCGATGAAGTCGGCGGGCTTGCCCTTTAGGGGAAAGACCGTCATGCCTTTTTCCGTAAAATCCATAACCACGCGAAAGCCCGTGCGCTTTCCCGAACCGATGGGCTCGATGCGCTGCATATAGAGGTCGTCGATATTGCCCGTGGTCTTGGCTAAAAATTCGTAAGCCACTTGCAGGGCGCCGGCGGCGTCGGTAACGGTTTGCGCCGTGTCGGAATTGTTGTGATAATCCAGCATGCCGTTATCGGAAAGGCGCACATTGCGCTTGCCGTAAACGTAGAGAACGGAATCCTCTTCACTAATGACGTGAATATCGTCGATGGACGTACTTAAAAGACGCTGTACTAAATCTGTGCGGTAAGGGCCCTTCATGTCTTTTATTTCGTTGCGGTAGACCATGCCCCCTTCAAAATGAGGCGTGCCTTCCGGCAAATACACCGCCCGCGCAATGCCGTAGCGCTCCCAAAGAGAGGTGTAGGCGGGATAGTGTTCCTTTTCCAGTGTGCGAATGTATTGGTTAATGGCGGAAAGAGGCGTCCATTTTTCCGTGCGGTACACGCCGCGATCGGTTTCAAATAAAATACCGTCGGCTTCGGAAAAGTAAATGCGAAGGAGTTTGCCCTTTAAATCGTCGATATTGTAAATCTTTTTAAAGAGATCGGAATAGGTGTCGTTTCCCAAATCGAATACTACCGAAGGCTCGTCGTGGAGCTTCAGGTATTCCTTGTAATCCATTCGCGCCCACTGCTTGTCGTCTTTATCGGCGATGTTTTGTTTCAAAAGGTTGCGGTAAAAAGGCCACAGGTTTTTAAGCTGATAGAGTTTGGTGTGTTTGCCGCCGCCGAAATTGACTACGGCGGAAAAGGGCAGCAAGCGACCGGTTACCGATTCGCTCAAGGTAACCTCCGATGCTTTAATTAATTTTTTCCCCGTAGGCGGCGGTGAAATCCAAATCTGGCGCGCCAAAAGCACGGTAATGACGAGCAATACCGCAATGGCTCCGCTTTTTAGCCTTTCTTTCATTGTTCCTCCTGATCCATGGGAAAGCTCAAGAGCACTTCCGTACCCTTGTTCAGTTCACTTTTTATGCGAATGCGCCCGCCCATGTTTTCCATAATATCCCGTGCAATGGAAAGGCCCAGTCCGCTGCCGCCGCCGTCGCGACTTCTGCCTTTTTCCGCGCGGTAAAAGCGCTCGAAAATGCGCTCTAAATCGCTTCTGGAAATGCCGATGCCGTTGTCCTTCACCTGAATGTGCACGCGGGAACCGTAATTTCGCCCGACGACCTCGATTTTTCCGGCGTAGGTGGTGTACTTAAAGGCGTTGGTCAGAATATTGGTAATGACCTGGTAGGCGCCGTGACGATCGGCGAGGAAAGGGCGAATATCTTCCGGAATATCTAAATACGCCCGGTGATGCCGCTCCTTAATCATGGGTTGCAGGGATTCCAAAATATTGGTAATCACTTCGTAGGCATCCATGGAGACGAGATCCCAATTGGTGCGCTTGGCGTCCATATTGGAAAGCTGCAATAAATCGGTGACCAAATGGGTCATGCGGTCGGTTTCCCGATCGATAATCGACAAAAATCGCCGCTGAGCGTCTCGATCCAATTGGGCTTTGAGCATGGTTTCCGTGTAAGATTTAATCGTCGTAATGGGCGTCTTTAATTCGTGGCCCACATTGGCGACGAAGTCTTTCCTGAGAATATCCAAATTATGTTCTTCCGTAATATCCTGCAACACGGCGATAATCCCCTGGGGATTTTTACTGTCCCCTTTGTAAGGGGCGTAGCGAATATTGTAAAATTTGTTTTTAATTTCGATTTGGCTAAGCCCCGTCAAGGAGCCGAGCTCATAGTAGTTGATCTTTTCGATATTGAGTCGCTTT
>QWCQ01001204.1_pt1 | contig 10438 bp, 8 predicted proteins | sample 1972701 | NCBI WGS metagenome assembly QWCQ01 (sample SAMN09866704, study PRJNA288562) | Human gut metagenome isolate pre4_stool, whole genome shotgun sequencing...
GTCCTTAAAGACTATGCTGTAAAAAGCGACGAAGATTTCATAGAAAAAAAGGCCAAGCTTCACAAGCTTTTCCCAAATGTAGATTATAAATCAACTGCTGCCGATGATTTCTATGAGATTGTCAAAAATTCAACCATAGAAGAAGTTTTGACAGAAGCTACAGTGGATGATTCCGGTGAGTACATCATTCCTGCAAATATCTTAATAGAGCAGCTTGAAAATATGGGCATATATGCTAACTTCGAAACAGAGGTAGTTACTGAAAAAGACGATGATAAAAATAACTACTCAGTTGATGTAAGCTTCAAAAACCCCCAAGCAGGATCTGCAGTAAGTGAACTTGTAAAGCTTGCTGATGAGAATAAGCTCCTTAAGAAACTTATCCTTTCAGAAAATATCAAATACATGGCTCAAAATGCCAATACCAAAAATAATATCTATCCAAATATCGACATCACAGATGAGGATCCAGAAGAGTGGACCTATACCTTTACCAAAGACGAGAAGGACTTCTATACCTACTATGCCCAAAAAGATAAGGCTAACAGTACAGATGATGTAGTAGACATCCTCTCAGAAGAAAAAGATGCAGGAGAAATTCTTTCTTACATCAAGAAAGTTGACAAGCTAGAAGACTATAGCGACCAAGAAGCCATAGGGATACTAACTATAGATAATAAGCTCAACCGTCAAGGAAACTTCGGCTATAGGCCTATAAATATAGTTTATCACTTGGACGAATCCACAGTACTTAAGATCGAAGAAAAAATCGATAAGGCAAGCGGAATTATAGTCGACACTATCCCAATAAGAAACTATCCAAATAGGTACCTAGCAAGTCACGTCCTAGGATATATGGGACCAATCGCAACTGGTGATGAGGTCAACAAATATGTAAATGACAGGGGTTATCTTAGAGATGAAATCATAGGAAAGACTGGAATCGAAGAATCCTACGAGGACAATCTAAAGGGTAAGAATGGTAGAAGTCTCGTAACAGTAGACTCCGCAGGTAACAGACGTCAGACTATATCTAAGTCTACATCAGAGCCAGGTGATGATGTCTACCTTACTATAGACAGAGACCTCCAAGAACAAGCTGAAGAGTCCCTCAAGGGAGTCCTTGCTGCAATCAGAGAAGGTATAAGCTATAATTCAGAATACGGAACATTTTCACCAATCAAGTCGGCTCCAAATGCTGAAAGTGGGGCAGTTGTCGTAAGTAATGTAAAGACAGGAGAAGTCCTAGCCCTTGCATCATACCCAGATTATGATCCGAATATCTTCGCTACTGGAGTATCAGCATCAGATTGGGAAAGCCTCCAGGTAGAAGAAGGTTCTGGCCCACTTGTCCCAAGACCAATGCTTAACATAGCCACCCAAACAGCGGTTATGCCAGGATCAACTTTTAAGCTAGTATCAAGTCTTGCAGCACTAGAAAAAGGACTCGACCCACTTTCTATAAACTACTGCCACGGCTTTATGGATATTGGAAATAGGAGATTTTCTTGCTTAATTTGGACAGAGACAGGGTCAACTCACGGAGAAGTAAACCTCTATGGGGCGATCAGAGGCTCATGTAACTATTACTTCTACACCCTAGCCTTGGGCAAGAACCCAGAAGATGGGGACACCCTAGGAGTAAAACTTGAGCTTAACGATATAAGACTTGCAGCGGAGAAACTCGGTCTTGACCAAAAGACAGGAATTGAGATAAATATTCCAAATGAAACAGTTGGAAATATTCCATCAATCGGCAAGAAAGTCGAAGTAACCAAGACCATGCTCAAAAAATACCTGGAAAATAACCTAACAATCTTCATAAAGGACGGAGTAAAGAAGACTCGTGATGAGTACAAGAAGGACATTGAGGACATAGTTTCATTCGCAGACGATCCAGAAGGATGGACTAGGGATAAGATAATAGAGTTCTTGGACGAAAAGGGATACGAGCCTATTGGAATCTACGATGGACAAATAGCAGGTCTTGCAGACACTATCAAGTTTACCTTCCTTAATCAAGCCAATTGGGACATTACTGATATGCTAAATATAGTAATAGGCCAAGGACAAAACTCCTACACACCAATCCAGATGAATAGGGTAATGGCGACTATATCAAATGGTGGCTACCTAAACAAGTACACTTTGATTGATAAGATAGCAAATCACGATTCCAAAGAAGTTCTATTCCAAAATGTTCCAGACACAAAAAGAATCGACATCAAAGACACCAAACATCTTGAAGATATCAAGTATGGAGCCTTGTTGGTGGCACAAAACAATTCAATCCTTAACAAGCTTCCTATGGATATAGGTGTCAAAACTGGTACAGCAGAAGTAGAAGGACAAAACGCCGACGGATCAGACTACTCACCCTACGCTTGGACGATTGGTTTTGCTCCATATGATGATCCAGAAATTGCAGTATCTGTTATCCTAACCCAGGCAGATACCAGTTACAACGTAAGTCCTATCGTAAGGGACATCGTGGCCAAATACTTCGACCTTAAAGTAGATATATCAAACTCTGGAGATTCTAGTGAAGATATAGGACAAGTAGAATATGGCCAAGGCGCTGGAGGCGAAAATCCTGATGGAAATGATGGTGGCCATCCAACAGAAGAGACAAATACCAGGCAAAATAACGAGACAGACAACACAGAAAGCACTGAAGGGAATTAATCTCTTATGAAAGTTTATATAATCAATTCACAAATAGATAAGGACAGGGTAAAGTTTGCAGTATCTTTGGCAGAAAGGCTCAAAAAAACTGGCAAGACCCTCCTCATCTCCACAAAAAGAAATGAATCAAACATCGAAGACTATTACGGCAAAGATGGGATGATTACCTATGACTTGGCAGATTATCTTAAGGGGGTAAATGACTTTAAAGAAGTTAGAGTTAAAGAGGACGAAAATCTCGACTTCCTTATAGCTCCCCTCCTAGAAGATAAGAAAGAAATCGACAAGGAAGATATGGACAAGATTCTCAAAGAAGAGGGATACAAGAATCTAGTAATAGACTCCCTTGACATAAAGCTTGTTGATGAGAAGAAATCTGTATTTATAGTAGAAGCAGATAAATTCCCAGAGACAATAGCGGAAGATAGCTTCTTTATCAATGGAACAAGCCCAGATACAGATATCAGACTATCCAAGGAAAAAATCGAATCCTACGGCAAAAACTACCTAGGAAATGTCAACCTAGGCCAAGGTTTTGACAAGCAAATCGACAATTTCGTCAATGACAATTATGTAATTGTCCCAGACTTAAGTTTCTTCGAGAAATTAAAGATGAAGTTTAAAAAATGACAGACTTTGTATTTGTAGATGAAAAAGAAAAGCTTATGGGAAGGGTAAAGGAAGGTAGGATGGTGGAAATTAAATTCTACGACTCCCTCCTTGGTAATATCTACAGGGCTAAGGTCGTAAACAAAAACGATGCCCTAGGAGCCTACTTTGTAGAATACGATAAGGGAAAAACCCTCTATCTAAACTCCAAAACATCCTATAAGATTGGGGACAATGTCATTGTCCAATACGTAAGAGATCCCGCAAATGGCAAGCTAGCCCTGGGATCTCTTAATTTTAAGGTAGAAAATGATAGCTATTATGTCAAAAGATTCGCAAGGCGAATCAAGCAAAAGGAAGGCAAGAGGAGAGATAAGGTTAAGTTTGAATCTATAGGAAAATTAAAAACTAGACTTATCAAAGAAGAAAAATTCTTCCCAACACCAAAACTCCTTTATGAAAATAGCCTTAAGGATAAATATCTAGAAGAAAACAAGGATATAGAAGTAAGGAAAGTTGAGATAGGAAAGCTTGCCGAGTTTAGGGATTTCCTAGAATTAATTCAAGAAAAAAGGCCAACTTATGGGGACCTATCCCTAATCATAGACGAGCTAGAGACAATGACTGTAATAGATGTCAACTCTAATAGTAAGAAAAGTACTAATAATAAAGATAAGTTCTTGGAAAACATCAATATGGAATTAATAGATCCCATACTTTACAACTTAAAGGCGAGAAACATAGGTGGGATGGTTTTAATCGACTTTCTAAGAAATGAAAACAAAGAGAAAATCGAAGAAGCCATGAGGGAAAAATCGAAAGACTACTACCTAGAATGTGAAATATTCGGCTTTAGCCCTATGAGTTTATTTGAAATGACCATAAAAAGAAGAGGAGCTAGGAACGTGACCGAGCTTAAGAAGAGAGACCTCTTAAGTTAAAGTCACGGACTAAGTCCTCTTTTTTCTTCTTATTAAGTTTTTTGATAGCACATTCAAGCTTAAGCCCCTCAGACATGGAGGAGACCTCCTTAAAATAAACTAGCCTTACCGGGAGCCTTGCCCTAGTATACTTGGCCCCCTTGCCTGAGTTGTGGACGGCCACTCTTCTTTTGACATCTGTAGTGTAGCCTGTATAAAGACTCCTATCGGCACCCCAAAGCATATATACAAAATGACTCATGAGAAAAGCTCACCCACAACCCTTCCTATAACGTCAAAATCAAAGCCCTTACCGGCTAAGTGGCGGTAGACCTTGTTTTTCATCTTGAAAGAATAATCACCTCGGGCCTTTTTCTCAGCAAAATAAAGGGCCTTTTCATACTCTCTATCATCATCGATAAGGCTTAAATTCTCATCGATCAAGGAATCAGGAATTCCTTTAAGCTTAAGCTTATATCTAATTTTATTCTTAGGCCAGCCATTAATCGAAGACTTATCAGCAATGAATCCTCTAACAAAAGATTCATCATCGATCAAATTATAGGAAGTCAAAAAGTCGACTACCTTGTCAGTAACATCAGCTTCATAGCCCTTATCCCTTAAGATATTTCCTATCTCAAAACTAGTCTTGTTGGCATAGGAAATCCTATTTAGGATATAATTTTTCGCCCTATTATAAGAATTGTCAGCCTGGATTTTAGAAAAAACATCAAAGCTGAGCTCTTCTTCCTTCTTTATCTCTAGATCATTAAAAAGATCATAAGAAATATAAAAAAGCTCTCCAGAAACTTTGAGCCTGCACAAATTGTACTTATCAGAAAATCCAATCTCTTCTACAATCATAGACTTGCAAAAGAATTGTAGGCGCTATAGATAATAGGTGCTATCATTGATATAGCAATCACGATTGCAAAAATTTTAAGTATAGTTTTTCTACTTTTCATAATTCACCTCTGTTTCTATTCTACTACTTGTAGGAGTAAAAGAAAAATTTTACAAAAAAACTTGCAAAAAAATAAAAAACGTGGTATTATATTTGTTGTTGAGAGAGAGATATGACAATTGAAACTTTCAAATAAAGAAAATAATTGTTAGAAAAACTTGACAAGCTACTTCAATGATGGTATCATGAAATAGTGATGGCTTGGTGGGTATGGTCCAGTTGGTTAAGACACCTGGTTGTGGCCCAGGAGGCCGTGAGTTCGAATCTCACTACTCACCCCATATGCGGGATTGGCGGAATTGGCAGACGCGCTAGACTTAGGATCTAGTGGGAATTTTCCCGTGAAGGTTCAACTCCTTTATCCCGCACCAGAAACAAACGCTGAGAGTTCAGCGTTTTTTTTGTGCTTATTTTACAAAATCTTTACCTTATCCTTACAATTATTTTAATATTCCTGTGCTATAATTGCTAAAAGGAGAATATTATGGTAGGAAAGGTTATTGAAGTCGAGGGTTTGGTCAAAAGTTACAAGGACCTTATTGCAGTTGACAATTTGGATTTGGATTTGTATAAGGGTGAGATTTTGGGACTTTTAGGTCCTAATGGTTCTGGTAAGTCTACTACTATTTCTTGTATCCTATCTCTTTTGAGTAAAGATAGTGGATCTATTAAGATTTTTGGTGAGGAGATGAGGCCTGATTCTTACGATATCAAAAGAAGGATAGGTGTTGTCTTTCAAGATGTAGGCGTTTTTGATGAGCTAAGTGTCTACGAAAATATTGATTATTTTTGTGGACTTTACATAAGAGATAAGAAGAAAAGGAAAAAATATATTGAAGAAACTGTAGAGCTTGTTGGTTTGGCTGATTTTCTTAAATTCAGGCCAAAAAAGCTTTCTGGAGGTCTTTTGAGGAGGCTAAATATAGCTTGTGGTATAGCTCATAAGCCAGAGCTTATTATATTTGATGAGCCAACCGTTGCGGTCGATCCTCAATCGAGAAATAATATTTTGGCTGGAATTAGAAAGTTAAATAAAGACGGAGCAAGCATAATCTATACCTCTCACTATATGGATGAAGTGGAAAGCCTCTGTGATTACATAGTTATCCTTGATAAAGGTAAGGTCATAGCCAAGGGAGATAGTGATAGCCTTAAGGATATGATTGATCTTTGTGAGAAGATCTCCTTTGAGACAGAAAATTTACCTCATGAAGCTCTTGAAAGTATTAGGGCTATTGATTCTTTGATTGATCTTTCGGTATTGGGAACAACTTATAAGTTAAGCTTTTCTAAATCCAAGGACAACATAACAAGGCTAGTAGAAATCCTAAGGACATATGATATAGACTATGATCATCTTTCATCTTCTAGGCCAAGCCTGAATGATGTTTTCTTACAGCTTACTGGTAAAGAATTGAGGGATTAGGATGTTCTTACATACTTTTAAAAATACCTTTAAGCTTCTAATAAGGGATAAGAGCCTTCTTTTTTGGTCTTTAGTTTTTCCTATAGTTTTGGGATTTTTCTTTACCATAGCCTTGGGAAATATTACAAAGTCTATGAACTTTGAGCCGATAGATCTTGTAGTAAAAGAAGACCTAAGAGAAGATAAGTATTTTGATGATTTCCTTAAAGAGCTTGAAGATGAAGATATAATTAGAATCAAACCTGGAAAGAGTATCGATGATGAAGGAATTACTGCCTATATAAAGGACTATGACAAGATAGTTTTTAAGAAATCTGGTATCTATGAGTCTATCATAGAAGATATTTTGAATGCTTATCTTAGAAAGGGAGCTATGGCAGAAAAGATTTTAAGGAAGAATCCTACTTTTGACCTAAGCTATTTGAGCCATAGAAAAAGCCATATTATTGATAAGTCAAAGCATAATCTCGATTTTGTAAATACGTTTTTCTACTGCTTGATAGGTATGCAGGCTATGTATGGTTTTACTTACGGGCTTCTTATTATTTATAGATTTGAGGCCAATCTTTCCACTCTTGCCAAGAGAAATGCCATAGCTCCTATAGGAAGACTTACAAGCCTTCTATCATCTATCTGCGTTGGATTTATTATTAACTTCTCTGTTGTTTTGTTTACCATGCTTGTTTTTAATAAGTTGTATGGGGTAGATTTTTCTGATAAGCTCGGACCGCTTATCTTAATAGGGGGTCTTGGAAGTCTTTTTGGGGTCTTGTTTGGAATTCTTATAGGACTTTCGTCTAAGGCAAGTATAGAAGTCAAAAACGGACTAGGGATTGCTATAAGCATGGTTTTATCATACTTATCAGGAATGATGGATTCTTCTATGAAGCTTGTAATCGAGGAAAATGCTCCAATTATTAATAAATTTAATCCAATAGCCTTGATAAATGATGCAATCTACAGCCTCTATTACTATGATGGATACGATAGGTATTTGGAAAATGTTAAGTATTTATTAATATTGATAATAGTTTTTCTAGGTCTCACTCTAATTTTAACAAGGGGCAGGCAGTATGATAGTCTTTAAAAATTATTTTAAAATCGTAAGAGGCCACCTTAAGGCCATTGGCATATACACAGCTATATTCTTAGCTATAATATTTTTTTCAAATTCAAGTAATGATGAGTCTATAGACTATAAAAAGGCAAGAGCAGATATTTATATAGAAGATCTTGCCAAGAGCGACTTATCCAAGGCCTTTATCAAATATATGGAAAAAGAAAATAATATAGTCGATATGACTGGCAAAAATATAGACGATAATCTCTTTTATGGGAAGATTTCCACCTATATCAAGATTCCAGAAGACTTTGATAAGGAAAAGAAGCTTGAGATTAAAAATGGAATAAGCGGTAAGGATAGGCAGTATATAAAAGAGTCAATCAATCTATACCTAGATCAGATTATGACCTACGAAAAGGCAGGCTTTGATAAAAAAGAGATAATAGCTAATACAGAAGAAGACTTCAAGGAAAGTGTTAAGGTTAGTCTAAATAAGGATAGAGGACCAGTCGTAAGTAGCAAAATCCATGATTTCTTTAACCTACTAGCCTACGCATTTTTAAGCCAGATCATCCTTGTAGTATCTTTAATAAGCTTAACTTACAAGAATAAGGTTATAGCTATGAGAAATGAAGTATCTCCTATAAGTAGCTTTAGGAAAAATTTCGAACTTCTTATGGGTCACTTTGTCTTTGCTCTTGTATCCTGGGTCTTTTATATAATAATTTTCCTTATTATGTATGGAAGGGCAGCCCTAAGCACAAGGGTTCTTCTAATGATAGTAAATTCTATGATATTTGCCCTAAGTACGGTAAGTCTTGCTATTTTTATCACAAAACTTATAGAAAGTGAAAATGCTATGATGGCTGTAATGAATGTTTTCGCCCTAGCTTCATCCTTTCTAACAGGAGTATTTGTCCCACAAGAAATCCTTAGCGAAAAGGCCCTAATGATAGGAAAAGTATTCCCAAGCTTTTACTATATAGCTAACAATGATATATTAGCGAGTGATTTTAATATGGAAAATTTTACTAGAAATATTGCAATCCTCATAGGATATATAATAATTCTTTTCTTTTTGAGCTTAGCTTTGGATAAAATCTTGTTAAGAAAAAAATATAGATAGTATTTTTATAGGAAGATCTGGTATTTTCCTGACTAACAAACTGTTAATCATATATTTATCTTAGCCGATATTTCACATAAACTTTATACAAACTTAATAATTATGACAAAGTATCGCCACAAATTTCTTGTATGATAGGGTATACAGGAGGTAGTTTATGAGAAGAAATAAATCAGGTGGAGGATTTTCACATTTTATTTCAGGCCTTTTGGGAGCTGTGATTGGAGGATTTGTTATTTATTTTCTCCTAGGTGGAGCAGCTAATAATGATAATAACATTGCCGAAAGTGAAAATAATCCAAAGCAAATAGAAAGTAAGGAAAATAAGGAAAGTACAAAGAAGGATATAAATATAAATGCGGATGATTCAATCGAATCAGTCGTTGTGAAAAAATCAATTGATTCTGTTGTGGGAATAAATACGATTTCTGAAGTTACCCAAAACACCTTCTTCGGCCAACAATCTGGTTATGTTGAAGGAATAGGTTCTGGTTCGATTGTCACAGAAGACGGCTATATTGTAACTAACTCTCACGTTGTAAGTAACGGAGATGTGACCCAAATCAATGTACTTTTCTCCAACGGAGAGACAAGTGAGGCAGAGCTTGTGTGGAATGATGCAGCCCTAGATCTTGCTATTATCAAGGCCAAAAAGGATAATCTTCCAGCAATTGAGCTAGGAGATAGTGACGAGGTTGGTATAGGGGATAAGGCTATAGCTATTGGAAATCCTTTAGGCTTTGAACTTCAATCAACAGTAACCAGTGGTATTATCTCAGGTCTTAATAGGACTGTTAAGTTTAATACTGGAGTGGGAATGGATGGTTTAATGCAAACAGATGCTGCCATAAACTCAGGAAATTCTGGTGGGGCCCTACTTAATACCAAGGGAGAGCTTATTGGAATCAATACTGCTAAGGCAGGTAACAGCGATGGAATCGGCTTTGCAATTCCTATTAATATTGTAAAACCTGTTATAGAAAAGGTAAGAAAAACTGGCAAGTTTAATTCAGTTTATCTTGGAATTACTGGCCAATCAGTAGACTATATAAAACAAATTCCAAACTTCAATACTGAAAAGCTAGGAACTGATGAGGGTGTCTATGTTGTATCAAGCTTTGATAAAAACAGCGATATCGAAGAAGGCGATGTGATAACAGCTATAGATGGAATGGCTGTTAAGGATATGAATAGCCTAAGGAAGGCTCTATTATCATATGAAGTAGGAGATAAGGCAAAACTTACTGTCTATAGAGATGGATCTAAGAAGGAAATTGACGTAGAATTTAATATAGATTCTTCAAATATAGACGAGTTTAATGAGGCCCAACCTGACGAAAGTAAAAATAATAATGGAAGAGAAGAAAGATCAAACCCATTCTTTAACCTTCCATAGAGAACTGACCCGGAGAAATCCGGGTCTTTTTCTATTGGGTAATATATATTATCTTGTGTAGAACGTAGTAGAATAAGTCTAAGAGATCCCTCCACTACGGTCGACGGTAGCTTGCGGGCTCAGGTCCAAAGACCTTCACCTCGCCAAGCTTCGATTTTGAACTCTTCGAGTTCTTGGAACTTATTTTTCAAATAAGTCCCACTTATTCGATTTTTTACAAAAATCGAAGCCCGACTGTCCGGCACTCTG
>QWCQ01001207.1_pt1 | contig 10419 bp, 11 predicted proteins | sample 1972701 | NCBI WGS metagenome assembly QWCQ01 (sample SAMN09866704, study PRJNA288562) | Human gut metagenome isolate pre4_stool, whole genome shotgun sequencing...
GAATATGGATAGAAGGAGAATATGAATTTATCTAAGAAAATCATCCTAGCTTCTTCACTAGTTTTACTTACTGCCTGTTCTACTTCCAAGGCAGAAGTAGAAAGAAATTTAGTGAATGAAGAGATGACAAAACAAATGACAAAGGAAAACTTTCAGGATGAAGAGATCATCGACTTTAATGATCCTAACTTTCATATAGAATACGATTCATGTTGTAAATAAAAGGGGATATTATGAAAAATAAAAAATTATTAGTCGCTTTACTAATAGCATCAATAAGCTTAACAGCTTGTGTGAAAAATGGGGAAGACGCACAAACAGAAACTAATACAGATTCTAGCCAAGAACAAGCGAGCCAAGGAGAAAGCCTTGTAGATAAAGAGCACAGCATAAAAGATGAGCCAAGATACGGAAGCAAGATAAGAATTGGCTTTGATGGAGACCTTTGTATAGCAGGCCAAAATATAGCAGAAATTGAAGGCTACTACAAAGAAAAAGACCTTGATGTAGAATTTGTAAATATAAAACAAGGTAAGGATGCTTTAGGAACTGGCCAAATTGATGTTATGACTGGGGAATTCGGAGGACTATTAGTTCCAGCGACTAAGGGACTTAACTATGTCTTTTCAACATCCAACCACTCAGGTTGTAAGTCACTTTATGTTCTAGATGAAAGTTCATATAAAGAAACTAAAGACTTGGGAAATGAATCTATCGCTGTAACAAACGGTATAGGAAATAGTGGACATAACACTCTCCTAAGATTCTTATCCCACGATGGAATTGATTCAGACAAGATTAGCGTTAAACCTGTAGATGCTTCTGCAGTAATACAAGCTTTGGAAAGTGGGGAGATAAAAGGTGCAGTCCTTGATGACCAATTCGCTCAAGAATTCTTACAAGCTGGAAAAATTAGACCAATAAGATCTCTAACAACAGATGAAGACTTCAAGGATGAAGTATGCTGTGTAACAGCCTTTAACAGAGATTTCGTTGACCAAAACCCAATGATTGCTGAGCTTGTAGCAGAGCAAATCGTAAGGGGAAGTCACTATGTTGCTGATAATCCAGAAGAAGCTCTTAAGAAACTTCAAGATAATAACTTAGCTGCAGGAGACCCTGAAGTTGCTACAGAGCTATTAAAAACTTATGATTACAGCCTAGATAACGAAGCAGGCCTTGAAACAATTAGAGCTTACTTTGATGACTACAAGAAATTAGGTCTAATCGATGATAGCAAGTCTACGGATGATTATATCAAAGAATACTGGAGACCACTCGGAAATGGAGAAGTCGAAGTAGTTGAATAATAAGGAGATTTCATGCAAGATAGCAAATTTCTTAATGAAAATTTAAAAGAAAAGCTAACTGCAAAAGACTTGGAAAAACTAGAAAATGGTGATGAAAAGCCTTCGATAATTAGGCTTTTCATTCCTCTAGTCTTTGCAACCTTAGCTATTCTAGAATTTATATATGTTAAAAATTATGATCCAGGTATTGAAATTACAAAACTATATCCAACTTTTTTAATGATTTTAGGAGGAATTTATTTAATTTCACTTCTATTATCATTAAAGATTGAAAAGATTAGGGATACCTTGAATAAATATTGGCCCTTATATACGGCAATTTTCGTGATATTTATAGTATTTGACTTGTTGACATTGAAGTTTAATATATTACAATTGCCATATTTCCCATGGTTAGATAAGGTATTTAATTCAATGGCAGCTGATAGGTCCTATCTTTTAGAATCAGTAATATCATCCCTTAAACTCTTATTTACTGGATATATTATAGGCGGACTTTTGGGAATAATTACAGGAATTCTTGCGGGTTACTTCGAGAAGGTTAACTACTGGATCGACCCAATCCTTAAACTTCTTGGACCAATTCCTACAACAACCTGGCTTCCACTAGTAATGGTCCTTGCCATAAATCTCTTTCAAGGAGCTGTATTTATCATAGCTCTAGGAGTTTGGTTTCAAGTTTCTCTTGCGACTATTACAGGAATTAGAAATGTAGATCCTTCATTTTATGAAGCAGCAAGGACCCTAGGAGCGACTAACAAGGACATGGTAAGAAGAATAGCAATACCATCTGCGATGCCAAATATCTTCCAGGGCCTCGTATCTGCGATGAGTGCAGCTTGTAACGCCCTTATCGTTGCGGAGATGATGGGAGTTGAGTCAGGTCTTGGCTGGTATATAACTTGGAAGAGCTCTTGGGCAGATTACACTGCTATGTATGGGGCTATAATCCTTCTTGCAGTAACTTTCGTTGTAGTTAATATATTAATCAAAAAACTAAGCGATAGGGTACTCGTTTGGAAAAGTGAGGGGGCGATATAATGACAGAATTAGTATTTGATAAGGTAGGTAAGTTATTTACAAGAGCTGACAAAAACGGCCTAACACACGCTATATCTGATGTAAGCTTTGAGGCGAAAGAGAAAGAATTTATATCAATAGTTGGCCCTTCTGGTTGTGGGAAAAGTACAATGCTTAGACTTATTGCAGGCCTTATAGGTCCAAGCTTTGGCGAGATTAGTCTAGATGGAGAAAAAATCACAGAGCCAAAGAGCAATAGGGGAATGGTCTTTCAAAAACCAACCCTCTTTCCTTGGCTAACAGTTAAGGAAAATGTATCATTCTCAACTGACCTTAAAAATAAAACTAATGATAAAGAGGTTGATAAGCTTATAAGAAAGGTAGGACTAGAAGAGTTTAAGGACGTCTATCCATCAGCTCTTTCAGGAGGAATGTCCCAAAGAGTCTCTCTTATAAGAACTCTAATCAACAAACCAGAAGTAATGCTTTTGGATGAGCCCTTAGGAGCCCTCGATGCCTTCACGAGGATGGATATGCAAGATCTAATCCTTGACTTATGGCAAGAGGAAGAAAACTTAAACATAATGGAACCATGACGTAGACGAAGCAATCTATATGTCAACTAAAGTCCTAGTAATGCAAGCAAATCCAGGTAGGATTAAAAAAATTGTTGACATTGACCTCCCTTATCCAAGATCAAGGACAAGTAAGGAATTTACTGCTTATAGAAATGAAATATTGGAAGAATTAAATATAGATTAAGAAAAGACTCTCAGAATATTTTCTGGGAGTTTTCTAATGTGTAAAAACAATTTGATAAATCGTTTACAAATATTTATATATATTATATAACGATAGTAGAAAATAAGAAAAGGAGGTCCTATGAAAAAGAAAATATTAAGCCTTCTATCTGCTATTACATTTGTATTTTTACTTTCATCATGCTCTAATGATAGTGAAATCAAAAGCGCCCAAGATTGGAAGGATAAGTATCCGGATGTATACGCTACATACCAGGCCAATGCCGACATGAGTGAAACAAAATTCGGTGGATCTGTCCAAGTAGACTATCTAGAAGAATATCCAAATCTTAAAGAATTCTATGACGGATATGGCTTTAGCAAGCAATACGACAGGGCAAGAGGACACACATACGCCCTAGAAGATATTTTAAATACCAAAAGACCAAAGGCTGGAGCAAGCTGCTTGTCTTGTAAAAGTGCTGACTTTATCGTAGCCCTAGAAAAGGGTGGAGTAGATGTAAATTCTATGGACTTTGATGAATTCGTAGAGAAAAATCCAGATATGTCGACCATATCTTGTTATGATTGTCATATGAATGATGTGCCAAGCCTACAAATTACAAGAAGCCATACCCAAAAGGCAATAGAGAAGGGAGAAATCCCATCTAATGCTGATCTTGAAACTTTAGCTTGTGCACAATGCCACGTTGAATACTACCAAGATCCTGAAACAAAAGAAGTTATAATGCCAACTAAATACGGTCTAGAAACTGACGATATGTTAAAGTATTATGACGAGACTGAATTTAAGGATTGGGAACATCCTCAGACCAAAGCGCCTATGCTTAAGGCTCAACACCCAGAGTTTGAGACCTTCCACGGATCAATTCACCAACAAGCAGGTATTACTTGTATAGACTGTCACATGCCAGAAGTTGAAGGCGAAGAAGGCAAGATGGTTAAGTTCCATCATTGGACAAGTCCACTCAAAAACAAAGAGACTCTAGAAAATACCTGCCTATCTTGTCACGCTGGAAAGACTTCAGACGAGCTAATAGCTTGGGTAGAAGAAGTTCAAGGCGAAGTTTATGATAGGACAAATGAGGTTAGTGATAAACTAAAATTATATATCGATGAACTAGCCCTTCATATCGAAAAGGGAGACTTATCAGATGAGGATAAGGCAAAACTTCAAGATATCCATAGAAAAGCACAGTTTAAATGGGATTTGTCTTTGTAGAAAACGGTGAAGGATTCCATAACTCAACAAGTGCTCACAAGAACTTGGATGAGGCTGAGGCTCTAATCGATGAAGGTATGGAAATTTTAAATAAGTACAAATAAAATATGAGGACTCAGGGAGAAAACTCCTTATGAGTCCTTTTGTTTTAAAAGGAGATTTATGAAAAATGATAATATAATAAAGAGAATATTTAAGTCTTTTCATACTATGAAATTTGGAATAATACTTTTGATCGTAATAGCCCTAGTCTCACTAATAGGAACTGTTATACCTCAAGGAAATGACCCGAGTTTCTATAGACAAGGCTATTCTCCCCTTATGGCTGAAGTAATCCTAGCCTTTAACTTTGACAATTTATTCTTTTCTAAATGGTATATATTTCTCACAGGACTTTTACTAATCAACCTATTTTTATGTTCAATCAATAGGCTGGGACCAATAATAAAGTCATCCTTCACAGATCCTGATATTATTAAGAAAATTAAGAACGTGGATAAATTTACTGAAATCAAGAAAGAAAGCGATGATGAGAAATTATTTAAGGACTTGGGATTTGGATCATATAAGGAAGAAGAAATTGATGGAAAGAAAATTCGCTACAAGTTCTCCAACAAAATCGGTCATTTGGGATCTTGGCTTACCCACCTATCAATAATTATAATAATACTTGCCTTTGGCTGCGGTAGATATCTAGGCTTTGACGAATATATCTATGGAGTGCCTGGAGAGACCTTAGAGCTTGAGAATTCTGATTATCAGATTAAAATTGATAATTATAATGTTTTATTTAGAGAAGATTTTACGGTAGAGCAATATATAACAGATATGTCCATACTTGATAAGGAAGGAAAAAGTGTAAAAGAAGGAACTTCCATGGTTAATCATCCTCTAAGATTTGATAAATTTAGCGTCTACCAAAACTCAACAGGCTGGGCTGTGGATGCACTTTTGTTTAAGGATAAGAAATCTTACAAGGAGAAAATCCTCTATAACTCTGAAGTATTTGTGGAAGACGATAAGAAAATCGACCTTCAATTAGTAGACTTCTATCCAGATTTCGATTCTACTAACCCTACTAAGCCAAAGACAAGCTCTCCCTTTTTGAAACATCCAGTAGCCCTCTACGCCTTATTCTATGATGGGGAAAGAGTCGATATGGGACTAAACCATGTAGGAGATCCGATTGAATGGGAAGAGTAGACCTTTGTTCTGGAAAATCCTAGAATGTTTACCCTACTTCAAGTAGCAGATGACCCGGGAACGCCCTTTGCCCTTGTAGGTGGGATAATCCTACTTATTGGTTTATTCCTAGCCTTTTATATGAATCCTAAGGAAATGATTATAATAGAGGAAGGTCATAGGAAGAGTTTGTTTGTCAATCAAGCAAAGAATGATAAGATTTTTGAAAGTAAAATAGAAAAAACACTAGAAGAATTGGAGCTTAGATGATGGATTTGTTAAGATTAGAAAATATTTTATTTTACATAGGACTATTTGGATACTTGGTATCCATGGTTTTATTCATAATATTATTTGTAAATAAAATTGAAAAGTTAGGAAAAATCGCTAAAAATGTGCTCTTTATAGCTTTTATCGCTCACACCCTAGCCCTCATTGTAAGGGGAGTTAATGCAGGCAGAATTCCGCTATCAAACCAATATGAATTTGCTACAGCCTTTGCTTGGGGGATTGCGCTTTGCTATCTTGTATTCGAGAAGAAATTTAATCTCCTAGCTATGGGAACTTTCGTAAGTCCAATCCTATTTTTGATAATAGGCTATGCAGCTATGAGAGATAAGTCAGTTAGACCACTAATGCCAGCCCTTGATAGTAAGTGGCTAGCAGTTCATGTTTCCCTTGCCATAATTTCTTACGGGGCTTTTGCTGTAGCTTGCGGTGTATCCGCAATGTATCTATTAAGAGATAAGTTTAGCAAGGATAGTTCACAAACTATGAATCTTCCTGATAAGGAAGTTTTAGACCTGATTTCCTATAGGGTAAGTGCCTTTGGTTTTATATTCCTCACCCTAGTTATGATAACTGGATCAATCTGGGCTGAATCTGCTTGGGGAAGATACTGGGCTTGGGATCCAAAGGAAACTTGGTCTCTAGTGACTTGGATAATATATGCGATTTACCTTCACCTTCGAAAATCAAGAGGATGGAGTGGAAAAAGAGCAGCTATATTTTCAATTCTAGGATTTGTATCAGTAATATTTACCTACATCGGAGTAAATACTCTCCTACCATCCCTACATTCATACGCATAATTAGAGCCTTCGTGGCTCTTTTTATTTATCAATCAAAACTAGTATAATTGAGTAAAAAGAAAGATGGAGTAAAATACTTATAGCTTAATTTATTAAGTGAAAGGAAATTTATGGGTATTAATGAAAATTATAAAAAAGTAATTGAGCCTATTTTTATGGTGGCTTTGATAAGCATACTGATATTTTTATCGAATGTATCTTTATTAATTCTTGCCACAGGACCAATTCTTTTGAGTATTTATATTTTTAAATACGGATACAAGGGTTTTTTATTAACTTTTGTGGGGACTTTTATCCTAGGGCTCTTGTATATGGATATAAGAGATTTGATAGTACTGGTAGGCTTAATTTTTCTGATAAGTTTATGCTTTTATTTACCGATTAGATATCAAAAAAACGACAAGCGACAGATTCTAACGGTTTTTATTCTTCTTACTCTTATCCTAGTCGCATCCTTTAGCTATGGACTTGTAAAAGAAGGGCTAAGCCTTGATTATCTCGCAAAAGAGATCAAGGGCATGATCGAAGGAAGTCTAGAATATGAGTTATCGGTAGAATATATTAAGCTAAGTATTGGCCTTTACCCAAGCTTTTTTGCCTTCTTTTCTTTTATCTATTCACTAATTGGAATCAAACTTATTAGAAATTATGTAAGTATTAAGTTAGCCTTGGTAGATGACCTTAAGAATGCTAATGAGCTTAGATTAGAGTATAAGGATATGTTAGGCTTTGTAGCCTTCGTTGGAATTTCCTATATGGTGGCTTTTATATTTAAGCTAGATATGAACTATATTTACCTTAACCTTTTTGGCATATTCCTTGTTGTGATGGCCTTTAATGGCCTATCAACCTATGACTATATGATATCCAAATCATCTATTCCAGTATCTAGAGGATTTCAGTGGTTTTTCATCATTATTTTATTAGAATTTTTGCTGATTTTTTTCGTGATTTTAGGATTTATTGATATAATACTAGATATAAGAAAGAAAAGGAGCTTAAATGAATAAAGAAGATGTATATGTGGGAAGGGAGAATGTCATTGCTATAATGGCCCTACCAGTCATAGCCTCCCTTGTCATATTTTATTACAATCAGATACTTGGATCTGTTGCGATTATCCTAACTATTGTTCTCTTTTTCTTTTTAAGGAATATAAATAGGAAGAAGAAAGATGACTTTCAAAACTATGTAGATGAGATGAATGTATCCTTTGATATAATCACCAAAAATGTAGTTTTTGAGATGCCCTTTCCGATTGCTATAGTAGAAGATGATAGGACAATTAAGTGGCACAATACTTATTTTAGGGATTTATTTGACAACAAATCCATCGTAGGAAGTGATATAGAGAAGTTTCTTCCAGATTTTTATGATGTTGATTTTAAAGAAGATGGGATGAGTCTTCCTAGAAATATCAGTATTGATGATAAGATCTTGCAGTTTTATTATCAGACTATAACTAATGAAGAAAATGGTAAGACTCAGACCTTCCTTTATGGAATCGACAATACTTATGATGAGTCTATCAAGCAACTCTTTAAGGATAAGAGACTAGTATTTTATTCCGTATTTATAGATAATTACGAAGATATAAGAAATTCTACAGAATCTGTTGAAAGACCTCAGGTTTTGGGAGAAATTGATAGAGTTATCAATGAGTATTTTAAAAAGTATAATTGTCTAATTCGTAAATATGAAAATGATAGATATATGGTTATAAGTGAGTATCAAGATTATAGGAATATTTACGAGACTAAGTTTTCTATCCTTGACGGGGTAAGAAATATAGAAAAGGGTAATACCCTACCACCAACCCTATCAATAGGGGTAGGAATTGCTGGGGCAAACCCAACAGATATTTATTCTGATTCGAGGGAGGCTGTAGATATTGCCCTATCTCGTGGAGGAGACCAGGCGGTAGTAAAGCTTGAAGATAACTACGAATACTTTGGTGGAAAGACTAGGGCAATAGAGAAGACTAGTAAGGTTAGATCTAGGGTAATATCTCAAGCCCTAAGGAGAATGATTCAATCATCACCTGATATTTTCATAATGGGACACAACAATCCCGATATGGATTCTTTCGGCTCATCTCTTGGAGTTTATGAAGGTACTCTGGATATGGGAAAAGAGGTCTATATCGTCTTAAATGAGGTTACAAGGCCAATCGAAAATATGTACGATAGGGTAACGACAGAACTAAGTGAACTTAAGGAAAATATACTTACAGAAAGTGAAGCCCTAAGCAAAATCAGTCCACAATCTTTGATAATTGTAACAGATAATCACAGGAAGAACTCAACCGAAGCACCAGCTCTTCTAGATAAGAGCGACAATATTTTTATTATCGACCATCACAGAAGAGGTAAGGATTATATAGAAAATGCTACGATATCTTATATAGAGCCTTATGCATCAAGTGCATCTGAGCTTGTAACAGAAATATTGTCCTATTTAGATGAGGACTTTAAGGCAAGGACTCCTATAGCGGAAAGTCTCCTTGCAGGTATAACAGTAGATACAAAAAATTTCGTCTACCAGACAGGTGTTAGGACCTTTGAGGCAGCCTCAATACTTAAAAGATGGGGAGCGGATTCTGTTTATATCAAAAGAATGTTTAAAGATGATTTTGAAATAGTAAAATATAAGTCAGAGGTTATAGCAGATTCATTTATAGTCAATGATTTCATAGCCATAGCCCACTTCAAAAGAGATATCGATGGATCAACACTTATAGCTTCTCAAGCGGCTGATGATCTGTTAAATATAAAGGGAGTTAAGGCAAGCTTTGTCCTTACTATATCCAATAATAAAATTCACATTTCAGGTAGAAGCTTAGGCGATATATCGGTACAATTAATACTAGAGCGTATCGGAGGCGGTGGTCACTTAACAGCTGCTGCTACCCAACTAGATATGACTATGGAAAATGCTGAAGACATGTTAAGAAAAGCAATTAATGAATATTTAAGAGAGGAAGAAGAAAATGAAAGTAATACTAACAGATAATATTGTAAGAGTTGGAGTTAAGGGAGACCTTGTAGATGTAAAGCCAGGATATTTCAGAAATTTCCTTGATCCTCAAGGAAAAGCTGTAAAGGCAACAAAAGAAAATATGGCTGAACTAGAAAAAATGAGAGAAGAACTTAAGAAAGAAAAAGCAGAAAACAGAAAAGAAGCTGAAGCTCTTAAGGAAAAAATCGAAGCTTTAACAATAACAAAACAAGTTAGAGTTGGAGAAGACGACAAACTATTCGGATCAGTTACAAACAAAGATATTGCTGAAAGCCTAGCAGAAGAAGGAATCGAAATTGATAGAAAGAGAATCGAAGGCGTTGAAAAAATCGAAGGCCTTGGAGAATTCGTTCTTAATGCAAGACTTTATGAAGGAGTAAATGCTGACCTTAAAGTTAATGTAGTAGCTGAGGAAGCTTAATGACTGAGGGCCTAAGGCCCCTTCCAAATGACTTCTTAGCAGAACAAGCTATAATCGGAAGTATCCTTGCCAAAAACGAGACTTTCGATAGTGTAAATCAAATTATAAAACCTGTAGACTTTTACGATTCTAGAACTCAGAGGATATATAAGTCCATCCTAAAGATGTTTGAAAAAGACATCAAGGTAGACGAGATTTCTCTTATATCCCAGTTAAAGAATGAAAATATATTACAAGAAGTTGGAGGGGAGGAGTTTATCACTGAGATTACCCTCTCCTCATTTTATACTCCAAATATCGATACATATGCCAAATCAGTCAAGGAAAAATCTATTCTAAGAAGTCTAATAGGGGCGAGTGATGATATTATCGATTTAAGCTACAGGCACGATGA
>QWCQ01001209.1_pt1 | contig 10409 bp, 7 predicted proteins | sample 1972701 | NCBI WGS metagenome assembly QWCQ01 (sample SAMN09866704, study PRJNA288562) | Human gut metagenome isolate pre4_stool, whole genome shotgun sequencing...
ATACCCATAGGCAAAAATTTGCATATCCTATAGCGAAAAATTACCAGCACCCTATTGCAAAAAATTACCAAGAGAATAATACAAGATATAATAAGATATGATAAATACTCCTCTCACAAATTTATATGTGTGGGGATTTTTTCTTTTGTAATGTTTAGATTTTAGAAAAGGGACTGTAAAAATTTTTGTCTACCAACCTAAATCCTGATAAGGGTTTATTTTGGCAAAAAAACTCGTGCTTTTCGCCCGGGTCTTTTAGTTAGATAAGAGTGGTTTTTTAATCTTTTTCCCTTTTGGATATGGAATTATTTATAGGATTAAATTTTTCTATTATCTCTTGTTTATAATATTATTTTGTGATTTATTTTTGTCAAATCTGCCTAATAAGCATAACCATTTTCGGCTAGGATTTTTTCTGCTATTTTTTGAAGTTCTTTGGATTTTTTGATTAGTTGTAATAGCTGTGGTTTGACGTCAGCTACTTTCTTTGGAGCTATTTCCATTAGGAGCTCAGCTGCTTTAATGGCGGTCTTGCTTCTCTCGACAGCCTCTTTTAGTCTGAGGACAGTCTTGGCTGAGAGGGTCTTTTTCTTGGTATCTTTGTCCTTGTCTCCGCCTAGGTAGTAATTATAGTCTGGGTCTGGAAGGATTGGATTATAATCTTTTTTCTCCTTATTCTTCCTTTCCTCTTCCTTGGCCTTAGCTAAATTTTTCTCAGCTAATTTCTTTGCATTTTCAAGGGCTTGGTTGACCTTTTCTACAGTATCGGCCTTATGAACCTTATCCTTAGCCACTTTCTTTTCCTCTTCGCTGAGGTTAGAAAGTCTGTCAATTTCTTTATTAGCATTTTCTTTAGACTTATTAAGAACCTTGGTATTGTTAGCTTCTAGTTTGCTGTTTAGGGCTTGTATTTTTGATTCGTTTTTTTTGATTCTTTTGTTTATTAATCCTATTTTAAATTCTAGTTTTTGATTTTCATCTTCTTTGGATTCAAGGTCAGTTTTAAATTCTTTGTATTTTTTATTAATGTTTTCATAATCCTTATTTATTGAATCTATTTCATCATCTAGTTTATTGCAAGCTTGCTCGGCTTTTTCTAACTTTTCATTATTCTCTTGCCAATTTTTTAATATTTCATTTACTTCTTTTTGTAGAGCTGCATTATCTGGATCTTTATCGAGTTTTTTTTGGGCATCTTTATATTTGTTTTTTAGTTCGTTCTTTAATTCATTTGCCTTTGAATGTTCCATCCTGCGTTCATCTAGCTCTTTATTTTTATTTACATAAATATCGTATTTAGCATCCCTATCTTTTTTTAATTGTTCAAACTCATTTCTTAGGCTAGGGGTGTCTGCCATTTGTCCTTTTAACTTATCTATTTCTTCATTTTGTTTTTTGTTTTCGTCTTTCAGCTTATCGAGTTTATTCTTATCATCAGCAATTTGCTGTTCAACAGGTTTCTGTTTTTCATCGCCGTCTTCATTATCATCTATATTTTCTTTATCCTCTTTGGCTTTTAAATCCTCAAGAGTTTTTCTTTGTTCTTCTAGAACATTGATTTTTCTGCTATTATTTTTTATTTTTTCTTTTTTTTCTTCGATTTTCTCAGAAATACCTTTGGTCTTTTCTTCTTCTTCGCTTACTTCAGCTTTTTTCTCAAGATACTTGGCGTTGGCTTCTGCATATTTTTTTTCATCGGCTTTTATTGCACGATATTGCTCAGTTCTTTTTTTGGTATCTTCTTTTACTATTTTATCTTGTTTGTCCCATTCGTAGGCTTTGGCTTTTGTTTGGGATTCTAGCTCTTTATTTGTTGGGTTTTTTTTCAACTCATCAGCCAAGGCTTTATATTCGTCGTATAAGGCTTTTCGCTTAGCTATACCCTCATTAACGAGTTTATCTAGCCCTTCCCATTTTTCATATTTAGGTGCATAAATTTCGTATAATTTGTCTGCTTCTGAAGCTAAGGCTTCAAGTTCCTTATTTAATTTATTTAAATTATCCAGACTTTTTTCTAGGTCAGAAACTTCTTTATCGATTTTTGAGTTCTCTTTCTCAAGTTCTTGAATATTAGCTTCTTTTTCTTCTATTTGTTGGGCGATGGTTTTTTCTTCTTCAGCATAGGCTATGTTGGTTTTTGAGTCTATGATGTAGGCTCCTCCGAGTACAAGACTTACTGACATAGCTAGGGCTATAATTTTTGTTTTTTTCATAAATTCTCCTTTTACTCATAAATAAAGAAATGCATTGATAATAAGAATCATTATACATTATTTATCCGGGAGTTTCAATAAATATTGATAATCTGTTTGTATTTTTAAAAATATTTGAAATTTCCGGGACGTTATGGATTATTTTCCAATTTATTAGTAAGGTCTCTAAAGATATTGATAGGTTATATTAAGTTAGGAATTTGCTTTATGAAAATTTTGGAAATTTAGATATTTAATGATAATCGGGTAAAAACAGGTTTTATTCTCAACACAATCTGTTATAATTGTTTTAGGATAAGAGATTAACAGGATAAATGATATTTACAAATTTATGGAATTTAGATGGGGATAATAATGCAGAGTATAATTAAAACTTTTGATGACTTAACAAAGCGTGAACTCTATGAGATCTTAAGACTCAGGGTCGATGTTTTTGTGGTAGAACAAGCCTGTCCCTACCCGGAAATAGACGGAAAAGATTATGATGCTATCCATATTTATTTGGAAAACCAAGGTCAAATCTTAGCTTACGCCAGGGTCTACGAAGAAGAAGGACAAGTTCACCTAGGAAGAGTCATCGCAAAAGAAAGAAGAAAGGGCCACGCCACCCTTATCCTAAAAGAAGCTATAAAGGCAGCAAAGGAAAAATCCAAGACCAGAAAAATTATCATAGAAGCCCAAACCTACGCCAAAAAACTTTATGAAAAGGTGGGCTTCGTGGAAGACTCAGAGGTCTTTTTGCTCGATGGAATTGAACATGTGAAGATGGTTTTGCAAATAAAATAAGATTTTTTTATCCGAGATAAATTATCTTTTTTTTCGTTAATCCGAGATTAACTGTATCATTTAAATAATCTAGGTCATTTACATGACCTCTCCGTAAAAAGGGGACCCCAGGGGAACGTTTCGCACGTTCCCCCATCGGGTCCCCTTTAAAACCCCTTCCGTTACCCCCTCCGGGCGACCCCTCACGGGGGATATTGTGTTTGCCTATCGGCAAACTTGTTGATATGTAGGAGCCCTTGTTTTAGTATATTAATATCCTAACTCTTTTAAAATTCCAAGCCTCCTAAAAATTGCAATCTAGTCTGACTTGTGTATTACATTTGAAAATCAGTTCACAGTAGTTATTGTATTCTTTATTGTAAAGAGCTGTCAGTGCAATTTTCTTAACGGATGCTTGGGATCTTAAAATACTTGGTCTTAAATTTTAAACTCTTCGTCTAAGTAAAAGTCATCTAGCAATGTTTGGCGGAAGCCAAACGAGCCTCGCAAGTTCTAGAACTTCGAGATAAAATATCTTCTTTATCGGGCAAAGATTTCTAATAGAAAGCCCCGTTAAGAAAACTGATTGTTTGAGGCGAAGCCGAGTTATCAGTTTTTAGGGGCTTGAATATTAGAAATCTCTGGGTAAATACACCAACTAAAACAAGGACGTTCTCTCTACTAAAAAAAGCTTGCCGATAAGGCAAGCTTCTGATTTCGCCCTCCGCATAAGGAGCCGCTCGGGGGTGTAGCCGAGAGGGGTTTAAGGGGAGGCGAGTGAGGGACCCTGCGGAAGGTCCCTTGGGCCTCCCCTTTTTACGGAGGGGTAATGTAAATGACCTAGATTATTATTGTGATACGGTTAATCTCGGATTAACAAAAAAAGATATTTTATCTCGGATAAATAGACTCACTAGTGAAAAGAACTTTGACCTTCTTTGACTTTTAAGAAAATTTGAATATAATAGCTTTAATACCAATTTTTTGAAAATAGAAACGAGGAATATTATGTATCCATATGGATTTTATTTTGATAGAACTTACTTTTTAGTATTGATTGGCCTTGTGATTTCAATGCTGGCCCAGGCTAATATCACTTCAAAATTTAATAAGTATAGTAAAATTAGGTCAAAACGCGGGATGACTGGGGCGGAAGCGGCCCAGATGGTCCTTAATTACAATAATTACAGGGATATTTCTATTAAGAGAATTCCTGGGTCCTTGTCAGATTATTTCAATCCTATGACCAAGGAGGTCGCCTTATCTGACACATCCTTCCATGATTCGTCAATAGCATCTTTGGCTGTGGCTCTCCACGAAATTGGCCACGTTATCCAGTTTAAGGAAGGCTATATACCTCTTAAGGTCAAATCCTATATGGTGCCTGCGGTTAATTTTGGATCGAGATTATCTTTTCCAATTCTTTTGGCAGGAGTATTTTTATCCCAACAAAAGCTAATAACCATAGGCTTGGCCCTATTTTCCCTTACACTTTTATTCCAAATCATAACCCTACCTGTGGAGTTTGATGCGTCAAGGCGTGCTATAGTAGCCCTTGAAAGGACCCATATCCTTGATGAAAGTGAAATCCCAGGAGCAAAGGATATGCTAAGATCAGCTGCCCTCACCTATGTGGCAGCAACCCTTGCGACAGCCCTTCAATTATTGAGACTTTTCCTCTTATTTGGGGACAGGAACCGTAGGGACTAAGAAGGAATTATCAAAGGAAATTAAGTGCCCTGGCCGATTTCTGGGGTGCTTTTGTTTTTAAAAGAAATTTACATTGTAAATTCCTAGCAATCTAGTATAATTCATTTAGGAAGCGAGGCTTCCTTTATTTTACAGGCAATGGTCAGAGATAGTCAGTAAGCTTTGACCTATAAATAGAGAAAGACAGGAGATTATGGCAGGTTTAACTAATCAAATAGAAAGATTTCTAAAGCTCATGCTCGAAGATAGCGTGGACGGCGCTTTGGAAATTGGGAGAAATGAGCTGGCGAGTCAGTTTGATTGTTCGCCAAGTCAGATAAATTACGTGCTTTCAACCAGGTTTACACCTTATAACGGCTACCTAATCGAGAGTAAGCGTGGGGGCAATGGCTTTATAAAGATAATAAGCATTGTCGAAGAAGACGACTATATTTCCTATTTACTTAGGAATTTGGCCAAGGAAATGAGCGAATCAAACGCCAATAATCTTTTTAGAGACCTTTACGAGAGGGAATATTTTGACAAAAACGAGTACCTGATGGCAAGGTATGCCACAAGCGATAAGACCCTGGCAGATATTGAGGCCAAGGGCCGAAACACAGTCAGGGCCTCGATTGTCAGAAGCCTTCTTTTGAGTATTTTGGCAAGGAGTTAATATGAAATGTGATAAATGCGGCAAGGATGCCAGTGTGAGCCTAAAGGTGATTTTTAATGGCAATAGCCACAATATCCACCTTTGCTCAGATTGTATGAAAAAATATTCAAATGCTCCAGAAAATTTTGATCCGACAAAAATTAGCGGGGAAAGTATTTCTTTCAATCCAAAGGATTTGGAAGGACTTTTGCAAAAGTTTATCCCAAGTCTTGAGGAAGTTATAGATGGGTTTTATGAATATAAATACAACCAGGCCAACAAAGAATTGTCCTATATCCTAAATGTAGATGAAAAATCCTGCCCATATTGTGGGAATTTGGAGTCAAATATTAGAAATGGGGTCTTTGGTTGTGCCCATTGCTATAACCTAGACAAGGCCCTTACAGACAAGGTTTTAAAGACCTACAACAATTTTAGCGACTACAAGGGTGCCTACCCAAGAGCAGAAAGAAAGTTTAAAGAAGTGGCTGATGAGATCAAGGAATTATCAAAGAGGCTCAACGAATCTGTTCAAACAGAGGATTATGAGCTGGCAGCCGATCTTAAGGAAAAAATTGATAAATTAAATATGCAGGTGAAAAATTGAGAGATTTTGCAAAAGACATCCTAATCTCTACCAACCTATCTTTAAGGAGAAACATCAAGGGCTATGATTTTCCAACAACCATGACCTATGACGAGTCCCTTGTAATAATGGATATGGTAAGGAGCGTTTTTGGTGATAGGCTTGTTTTACTTACTGATTTGGACGACGAAACCATTGATAGACTCATTTCAGAAATGGTCCTAAGTCCTGATGTGACTAATAAACTTGCCCAGGTTGGCCTTATTTTTGAGGGGGATACTACCCTTGTAATCAACGATAGGGACCACATTTCCATAAATATTTCAAACTTTGATTTGGATTTAACTGGGGCTTACAAAAAGGCAGTCGAAATTGAAAAAGTTCTCGATAGCCATTTTGATTTTGCCTTTTCTAGCGAATACGGTTATCTGACAAGTGGGGCGAGAAATGCGGGAACAGGCCTCGAAATTTGGATGAAATTATTCCTTTTTGGTTTGATTGATAATCCAAAAACCTACGCAGGCTTTGAGCAGGCTATGGTTTACGCAGGCCTATACCCACAGAAATTTATTCCCCAAGGCTTAAAGTCTTATGCAGATGACCTATATTTGCTAAAAAATTATGGAAATTACAGGGAAAAGCCTGAATCCTACCTCAAAAAGATAGAAAAAGACCTAGAAACTCTGGTCAAAAACGAGAGAAGGTTTAGGAGAGATTATAGGATTTTAAATAATATAGACGATAGAGAAGTAGAAGAAGAGATTGATTTAATCGAAAAAAGCCTTGAAACAGGACTTGTTAAGAGCATTGATAAGATGATGAAGGGCCTTTATAGGCTTAAAAAATACCAACTTTTGGGCTTTAATATAAAATTATCAGAAGATGAATTAAATAAGATGATCAAAAATCTTTCTTCTCACAAGTATAAGGAAAATTTCGATGCCGGAAGGTACGAATATTTGATGAAAGAAATGGGGGAAAGCCATGGAAAATAATAGATTAAACAGACTAACCCAACAGGCCAGGCGTGAGTCCTATAGTCTAAACCACGACTATATAGGGACTGAACACCTCCTCCTTGCCCTCATGAAAACAGGGTCAGGGGCGACTAAGGCCCTAGAGGCGGCAGGTGCTAATTACGAGCTTTTAAGGTCCATTGTCATTAACAATATTGGCAGGGGCACAGCTGTAAGGCCTGCGACTGAATATAGCAAAAAAGTAAGGAAAATTTTAGAAACTGCGAGATTTTACGCCAATAACAGACGTGCCCTTGCCACAAGTGAAGAAGACGTCCTTTTGGCAATTATAAACGATGAAGATTCCTTCACAAATATCATGTTTTTACTCTCAGGAGTGGACAAGGAAACAATCAAAAAGCAACTCCTAAGCATGGTTAGGGCAGAAAAATCAGAAGGTAAGGCACCTTCTAAATTCAGTGAAAATATCACAAATTTCTGCACAAACCTAAATGACATGGCCAAGGCCGGAAAGATTGACCCGGTAATAGGTAGGGATGAGGAAATCAAGAGGATAATCCAAATCCTAATGAGAAGGACCAAAAATAACCCAATCCTAATCGGGGAACCAGGCGTGGGCAAGACTGCCATCGCAGAAGGTCTTGCATATGAACTTGTAAATGGGAATCTCCCTGGCATTATGAAGGACAAAACTATTTTAAGCCTGGACCTTGCTTCAATGATTGCAGGGACCAAGTACAGGGGCGATTTTGAAGATAGGCTAAAAAAATTATTCGAAGAAGCCGCTAATCGTGACGATTTGATTTTATTTATAGATGAGTTTCACATGGTTCTAGGTGCTGGTGCTGCCGAAGGATCAATGGATGCGGCCAATATCCTAAAGCCAATTTTGGCTAAGGGAGATCTTCAGGTAATAGGGGCTACAACCATTGATGAATACAGGAAACACGTGGAAAAGGACTCGGCCCTTGCTCGACGTATGCAGGAAGTCCAAGTCGACGAGCCAAGCCTTGAGGATTCTAAAAAAATCATTAGGGGCCTAAAGCCTATGTACGAAGACCACCACAAGGTAGAAATCACAGACGAGGCCATAAATGCGGCTGTTGACCTATCTGATAGGTATATTACAGATAGATTCTTGCCAGATAAGGCCATAGACCTAATAGACGAGGCGGCCTCAAAGCTAAGGATTTTGGCCTTTGACGATGAGGAAGAAAACACAGATACCAATGAAGATATACTGGAGAAATTGAAGGCGGAAAAGGACCAGGCAGTTCTTGACCAAGATTTCGAAAAGGCCGCCAAGCTCCGCGATATAATAAATCAAAAGAAGTTTGACCTGGAAGAGGAAAAGGAAGAGGAAAAAGCGGCCTACAAGCTAGCTATTTCCTACGATGATATAGCAAATATTGTCGCTTCTTGGTCCAAAGTTCCAGTTGAAAGGCTCACAGAAGACGAAAAAGCCAAGTATGCTAGCCTTGATAAAAATTTGGCGGGCACAGTTATCGGCCAAGATGAGGCAATAGCAAGTGTTGCCCGTGCCATCAAAAGGGCAAGGGTAGGACTTAAAGATCCTAAAAAACCAATTGGTTCTTTCATCTTTGTGGGACCTACAGGTGTGGGTAAGACTTACCTTGCAAAAAGTTTAGCAGGGGCCCTTTTTGGCTCAGAAGACAGGCTAGTTAGGATGGATATGAGTGAATATATGGAAAAATTTGCCGTAAGCCGTTTGGTGGGATCTCCTCCAGGCTATGTTGGCTACGAAGAAGGTGGCCAACTCACCGAGGCAGTTAGGACCAATCCATATTCCGTAATCCTCTTTGACGAAATCGAAAAGGCCCACCCAGACGTCTTTAACCTCCTTCTTCAAATCCTAGATGACGGAAGGCTCACAGATGGTCAGGGTAGGACCATTGACTTTAAAAACACAATAATAATTATGACCTCAAATGTTGGTGTATCAAGCCTTGCTAAGGCCACATCAATCGGTTTTGACCTGGCAGAAGATAAGCAAGAGGCCGACAACGAACGCAACAAGGAAATAATAACAAAGGCCATCAAGGATTCCTTTGCGCCAGAATTTTTAAACAGGCTAGATGGAACAATCATGTTCAATTCCCTAAGCCAAGCTAATATCAGGGAAATAACTGGCTTAATGCTTGAAAAAACTAGGGCTAGACTTAATGAAATCGGCATAGAAATAGCCTTTGACGAGAGGGTTGTAAACCTCCTTGCCAAGGAAGGCTTCAACTCCGAATATGGAGCAAGACCACTAGAACGCCACATCACAAAGATGATAGACGATAGGCTTGCTGAAGATATTCTTGATAACAAGCTTGATAAGGACATGACTATTAGGATTTATGTTCAAAACGATAGGTTGTGTTTTAGAAACATTACTAAATCTAAGAAAGCTTCTAAAGAAGCTAGGCAAGAAGCAAAAGCATAATACAGATTAAACTGGGTTGAGAAATCAACCTGGTTTTTTTATCCAAGATAAATTATTTGTGCTTTAATTTTAAATTAAATTTAATCTTATAAATGTTATATAATTTACAGTTGAATCTTCGTTCATAGGGGGAACCCAAGGGGGCGGCAGAGGCCCCCTCACTGGTTCCCCCTAAGACCCCCTTACGCTTCACCCCTGACTGCTCCTTAAGCGGAGGGCGAAAGCAGAAACTTGCCTTTTCGGCAAGCTTTTTTTGGTATGGTCTGATTCTTCGTTTATTGTTGATTTTCTTTTGAAGTTTTAAAATCACAAGCCTCCTAAAAATTGCAATCTAGTCTGACTTTTAATTGATATTAAGATTTTCTCACAGTAGCTACTGAAATTTACTTGTAAACGTGCGTCAGTGCAATTTTTTTGACGGAGTCTTGAGATTTTAAAATACATAATAAATGAGATATGATACTAATTTTTAATAGTTTTTAAACAGTTTTAAAATTGTTTTATTAAATAAAGTAATCTAAAACTTAGAAAAATAGTAAGAAATGGAACTCTCGCTTCCTCTCTTCTCGACCTTGCTTGATGTAAACTAAGCGGAGAAGACCCTGGCTATTTTGTATTTTTCGTATTCTAAAGGTGGCTGGATTTTTTTGTTTTGTTTTTTATGCTCTTATTATGATAATGCGAATAATTTGCGAATAATTGATGAATAATAACGCTTTAGGAAATGAAAAACTTGGGGGGTACAAAGTCCTTTAGCCTGATATTACCACACCTAGAAATCTACTAAACTAAAAAAGGAAATTAATATATATATTCTGGTGCTGGCTGTCATCGATCTTGTTATTCATGGCATGTGATGACATGGAAGACAAACCTTTCACATCAGGCATTATAGGTGATCCGACAGAAACAGGTACCGCCGAATTATATGTATTATGTGAAGGACTGTTCAACCAGAATAACAGCTCATTGGCACGTTTCTCTTTCGGTAATCAACAAATGGTTCGTGATTACTTCAAAGCAGTCAACCACCGAGGATTAGGAGATACAGCCAACGATATGGCTATTTATGGAA
>QWCQ01001212.1_pt1 | contig 10380 bp, 5 predicted proteins | sample 1972701 | NCBI WGS metagenome assembly QWCQ01 (sample SAMN09866704, study PRJNA288562) | Human gut metagenome isolate pre4_stool, whole genome shotgun sequencing...
TAAATTATTTATAAATTTTAAAATTTCCATCTTAGAAAGATTATTTTCAAAAACTTCTAAGTGGTCAATGCCCATGATGTCGTGGGCATTTTTTATGCCTTCTTGCACTAATTTTTCTACAGAATAAAGTTCTCCAAAGTCGGAATTTTTAGAAGAGATGAAAAATAAATTGCAAATTTTATTTATATTTCTCTTGTAACTTTCTCCAGGAATTTTTTTGTAGTTTTCAAAAACTGAAATGCTTACATTTTTTAAATTAAATCTTAAATCTGCATAATTTTCTTCCAAGTTAAAAAGCTTAATTAGTGCGAAGAAGAAGTCTTCGCCATTTAATGCCTTAAAAGCATTACCTACGAAAATGGAATTTTTATTTGGATTTAAAATTTTTAAAATTACTTCATTGCCAACAATTTTTGCAGAGATGCCAGACTTTACTTTAAAGATGAAAAAATCATTATCTTGCAAATTTTTCTTTAATTTCTTTATAAAGGAGTCGTCAGAAAATTCTAAATTGACAAATAAAATTGATGAGTCTCTAGTCTTTCCCTCGATTTCCTTGTAAATATTTTGTGTAGAAAAATTATTTTTTGAAATGTAGCTAGATAAAATTTTTTCAGGAATGTTTGTTGTGTTTCCCAATGCCAAATTTGACAGATAAGTTGGAGATTCAATGGAAATAATGTCCTTTAAATCAGTTAAAACTTCTTCGACTTGCTCATTCTTTTCAAAAGTTAGTTTATCTACATAATTATCTTTAGCATTGAAGTCTATAAACTTATACTCGTCATAAAAGTTTACGCCAAGTTCAATTAAATAGTCCCTTAAAAAATTATAAATTCTATCTGTATCCAGATCAAAATAAAATTCTGAGCCTATAAAATCTGATAAAGCTTCCTTTAATTCAAGAACAGGAGAAGTTGACTTCAAGTTGTAGATGCTAGCCAAGTAATAAAATAAATTTGAACTTAAAAAGTCAGTGAACAAAAAGTATTGTTCAAGGGAAGTTTTATCATCTAAGTCCATGGGATAAAGCATTAGCTTGTATAATTTCTTTTTGCTTGCTTCATCAACTTCTAAAACTTTAGAAAATTTATTTAAAGATAAGTCCAAAAGCATGGGCTTTTCTTTTTTTGCAATTTTTTCAGAGATTTTGTTTAATTCATCTTCATCTAAAATATTTTTCAACACTTCATAGGTGTTTTTAAAATTAAATTCTGAAAACCTATTGTCAAAGGTTGGGTAATTATTTTCGCCTTCCTTTATTTTTACAAATTCGTTAAAGTTCTTAGTGTAAATATTTATATTAAGTGGCGATAAATTTGCGTGATTTATAAGAGCGTAGGCAAGGGCTAAATTTCCAAAGCCGTCGCCAAGTAAGTAAGCTTTTGAGTTTTCGTCGCGATTAGGCATTAAGACTTTTACATCATCATCGGAGACTTTTTTTGCAGCAAAAATGGCAGCAGAAATTGTTGCAGCTGCAATAGCTAATTTTTTGATGTCATCTTTTCTTGACATAATCTCACCTCAGTTTAATTTTACCCAATTTTTACAAGACTTAATTCAATTTGTTAAATTGTTTTTTTACAAGTATAATAGGGATTGGAGGGATTAACTTGAAAAATTATAAATTAATCGAAGAAAAATATATAGACGAAGTTGCATCAAATTGCAAGGTCTATTCTCATATAAAAACTGGCGCAAAAGTGTTGACACTGGAAAATAATGACGACAACAAGGCCTTTGGCATAGGTTTTAGAACTCCACCTGAAAGGGGAAATGGAGTTTGCCATATTGTTGAGCACTGCGTACTCTCTGGCTCAAGAAAATTTAAAACTAAGGAGCCCTTTATGGATTTAATAAAGTCATCACTGCAAACTTTTTTAAATGCCATGACTTTTCCAGACAAGACAATTTATCCTGTGTCAAGTCGAAATGAAAAGGACTTTTATAACTTAATGGATGTCTATTTAGATGCAGTTTTTTATCCAAGTATCTATGAAGAAGAAAAAATATTTCTACAAGAAGGTTGGCACTACGATTTAAAAAGTGAAGATGACGAATTAAAATACAATGGCGTTGTCTACAACGAAATGAAGGGAGTTTATTCTTCATCAGAAAATATTGTATCTGATGCCATGATATTTAATCTTCACGAAAACTCATCCTATGGAGTGGACTCTGGTGGCGACCCAAAATTAATACCAAGCCTTTCCTATGAGGAATTTAAAAATTATCACAAAAAATATTATCATCCATCAAATTCTTACATTTATCTTTATGGAAATCAAAATATGGAAGAGGCTCTTGATTTCATAGACAAAAATTATTTAGCTGACTTTGATAGACAAGAAATAAATTCAGAAATTATTTTAAATGATGAATTAAAGGTTACTAAGGATGTTGAGATTACTTTTTCTGCATCAAAGGAAGAGATGAAGGAAAAAATCGACTATCTTTCCAAGGGCTGGACTATTGGTTATGCTGATTCAAAGATGGATGTCTTCATGCGCGACTTTTTGGCTGAACTTTTAATTGATGCTCAAGCTGGACCACTTAAAAAGGCAATCCTTGAGGCAGGACTAGCTGAAGATGTTTATTCAGAAACTTCATCTTCACTTCCACTAGACCTTTCCATTGTCCTAAAAAATACTGACGCAGATAAAAAAGATGAGTTTTTAAAAATCTTAGATGATACTTTAAGAGACTTAGTGAAAAATGGAATCGACAGAGATCTTCTTGAAGCAACTTTAAATAAATTTGAATTTATCTTTAGAGAAGGCGGCGGCACACAAAAGGCAATAATTTATTATATAAGGGCCCTAAACACATGGCTTTACGATCAGTCACCACTGGATGCCCTATATTACAACGATGTTTTATCTGAAGTTAAGGAAAAACTTGATGACAAGTTCGTGGAAAATTACATCAAGGAAAAATTAATCGACAACAATTATTCTGTAAACTTATCTGCAAGACCTGAACTTGATAAAAATGAAAGAGAAGAAAAAGAATTAAGGGAAGAACTAAAGGCTTTAAAGGAAAAAATGACTAAGGAAGAAAGGGAAGAAGTCATTAAAAAAAGCCTTGAGCTAGAAAAATATCAAAGCCAGGAAGACTCTCTTGAAGCAAAAGAAACTATTCCATCTCTTGAACTTTCTGACATTGACGAAAAAGTCACAGACTATGAATTGGAAGAAGATAAAATTGGAGATGTGCTTTACCTAAAGTCTAATCAAGAGACAAATGGCATTGTCTACACAACAATTTCTCACGATATTTCCTTTGTTGAAAAAGATGAAATCGAAACAATGTCTCTTCTTCTATCCTTAATCGGACTAATTGACACGAAAAATTATTCTTACGAAGAATTAAATAACGAAATTTACAAATCAACTGGTGGCATAAGCTTTAATCCAACTGTCTATGTTGACTCCAAGGACAAGGAAAAGTATTCTCTTAGAATGAACATAAAGATGAAATCTACTGCAGACAATGTAAAGAGGGGCCTTGAAATAGTTGAAGAAATTATGAATAATTCACTTCTCGATTCAAAAAAGAGAATTAAGGAACTTTTAAACATTTTGAAGTCAAGAGTTGAGTCCACTATGTTACAAAATGGACATCAATTTATAATTTCAATTTTAAAATCATACTACTCAAAGGTTGCAGACCTCCAATCTCACCTAGGGGGACTTGATTATTATGACTTCATGAGAGATTTAGTGGAAAACTTTGAAGACAGATGGGAAGAATTTGAAAAAGAATCTGAAAAAATTTATAAGAAATTGTTTGTAAGAGATAATCTAATAATTTCAACAACGGGAAATATTCCTGACTTAAATAAAATTAAGGATGACTTAAAAAATTATATAGAAAAATTAGAAGTTAAGAATGTAAAGCCTTACCCATATGAATTTAAAAGTGACAATAAAAACGAAGGGCTCTATACAACTTCCAATGTAGTCTATGTGTCAAAGGGCTATGATCTTGAAGAACTTGGCATAAAATACACAGGTGACCTTACAGTTCTTGCCAACATATTAAATTCATCCTACCTTCACAACGAAATCAGGGCAAAGGGTGGAGCCTACGGTGCAGGTATTACCATTGGAAGAAATGGGGACATGGCAACTTACTCCTACAGAGATCCAAATTTGAAAAACACTGTAGAAGTTTATGATAGCATTGGAAAATTTGTTGAGAATTTAAAAATGTCAGAGGTCGACTTAAAGGACTTTATCATAGGTTCTATGAATGCCTTTGACCCACTTCTATCACCAGAACAAATTGGAGATATAAATTTATCAAGATTTATAACTGGACTCACAGCAGAAGATATAGAAAAATCTAAAAAAGAAGCCTTGGAAACTAAGGTAGAAAAATTAAATTCCTATGGAAAAATATTTGATAAGGCCATGAAGAAAAATTATCTGGCAGCCTTTGGCAGTGAAAGTATAATAAGAGTTGACGGAGACCTATTTAAGGAAATTAAATCAATTAAATAGTTGGAGGATTTATGCTAAATTATCCAAAAATATTAGAAAAAATTGAAAAATTAATGAAAGAGGCGGGAGAAATTTTCTTTGATCTTGATCCAAAAAATAATTTTGAAATGAAGGGTAGAAATGATTTCGTCACAGAAGTTGATTTTGAAGTGCAAGAATTTTTAGAAGAGAATCTTTTAAATTTAATTGAGGGCTCCAACCTCTTGGCAGAAGAAAAGGGCAAGTCCAGTGAAGACTTAAGGGATTATACCTGGGTCCTAGACCCTGTAGACGGCACGACAAATTTAGTTCACGGCTTTAACCACTCTGTCATAAGCCTTGCACTTTTAGTAAAATCAGAAATTGTTCTTGGAGCAATTTATGACCCCTTTAGAGATGAATTTTTCTCTGCAATTAAGGGTCAAGGTGCAAAACTAAATGGTGGTGATATAAAAGTTTCTCCAGATAAAAATTTTTCAGACACCCTAATTGGAGCTGGCACTGGTGGAGGAAGAGCTGGTCGTTCTGATGAGACCTTTGAAATGCTGAGGTTTATCTTTGACAGGACCAATGGCATAAGAAGGCTTGGAACTGCTGCCCTAGAGATGTGTTATGCAGCTTGTGGTAGGTACGATGCCTTTATAGATGATGCTCTTAACCTTTGGGACTATGCTGCTGGCAGCCTAATAGTTAGGGAGGCAGGGGGCATTGTCATAAATATGCATGGCGAAGAAGTGCACTGTGAAAGACATGGCGGCATAATTTGTGGCAACAGACTGGCAGTTGAAGAACTGAAAAGATTTATATATTGATAGCACGGCTTATGCCGTGTTTTTTTACTTTTTAAAAGGCAATAAAGGGGATATAATAAAAATAAGAAAATTTACATATAATAAAGAATAATTTTACAAAAAATTTACAATTTAAGACTAAGATATTGGAGAGGGGATTTATGAGACACGCAATAGTAGATATAGGTTCAAATACAATAAGGCTTATTGTCTTTGATATTGAAGAAAATAGCAAAAATTTTAAAAAAGTTTTAAACAAGAAGTACACTGCAGGACTTATTACTTATGTGCATGATGGCGAGCTTTCAGGCAAGGGAATAAAAAAACTTATAAAGACACTTGCCAGCATAAAAAATATTGTCCTTGAACTTAATGTGGACACTTTTTCACCCTTTGCAACGGCTTCACTTAGAAATTTGGAAAACACTGAAGAAGTTCTAGAAGAAGTAAAAAGGGAACTTGACATTGACATTGATGTCTTGGAGCAAGTTGACGAAGCCTTCCTTGGCAATGTGGGCATAAGAAGTGAAATAAGAGTGGATAGGGGAGTTACTATTGATATTGGTGGTGCCAGTACAGAAATAGTTTATTTCGAAGTAGATGGACCTCAAGAGTTTATCAACTTAAAGACAGGCTCACTGCTTCTTTTTGGAGAAAATGTATCAAGAATTTTACCAAAGAAAAGTGAAATTCGTTCAATTGAAAAGGCTGTAATTCGAGAAATTAATTCCTCACATTTTTCTGCTAAATCAAACAAATTAATAGGAATTGGTGGAACTATAAGGACAACTGGTAAGGTAATTGCAGATTTGTGGTCTTCAGATGAAGAACATTTTACTTTAAAGGATATCTACAAGCTCCTTGATCTAATTAATGATAGGAACACTGAGACTATTAGGTCCATTATTAGGATTAATCCTGCCCGAATACACACCTTAGTACCTGGCATCATTATTTTAAAAACTGTAATGGAAAAACTTGGAATAAATGAAATCCAAGTTTCTGACAATGGTCTTAGAGAAGGTTATTTAATTTATAAAGTATTGGAAGGTAATAATGAAATCTTATTTTCAAAATAGAGAGCTGTCCTGGCTCAGATTTAACGAGAGAGTTTTATTAGAAGCAACTGAAGAAAGGGTACCAGACCTTGAAAAATTAAAATTCGTCAGCATTTTTGTTTCAAATTTAGATGAATTTTTCATGGTGAGGGTGGGCTCTCTTCACGATCTCTCTTCTCTAAAAAAAGAAGTTAAAGACAACAAAACTGGCATGAGTGCAGAAGAACAAATCAATGCAATTTTAAATGCCTTGCCAGAAATGTACAGAGAAAAAGATGAAATTTTTAAAAATGTAAGCGAAAGTTTAGAAAAGTCCAACATCAAAAAGTTGAAATACAGTGATTTAAATTTAGAGCAAAAAAAGTTTGTGGAAGATTTTTACATGAAGAGAATTGACCAATTGGTCTCTCCTCAAATTGTTGACTTGAATCATCCCTTTCCTTTTTTAGAAAACACTAAGTTATATGCCTTTGCCCATCTTGAAAAGAACAAAGAAAAGGTCTTTGGAATAGTTCCTGTAAGGAATACTTATCCAAAATACTTACTTCTTCCTGGCGAAAATGTTGAGTACATTTTGATGGAAGAAATTATTTTAAATCAAATTGATCAAATTTTTAAAGAATATAAAATTTTATCGAAAAACATAATTAAAGTTACTAGAAATACTGACTTTGTCGATGACAGAGACACTTGGGAAGAGTTTGACGACTACACTGAATACATGAAGAGCATATTGAAAAAGAGAAAGAGGCTTAATGTAGTAAGACTTGAATCAGAAGGCAAGCTTTCCAAGCAGGCTCTCAGCTTTTTATTGGAAAAAATTGAACTGACTGAAGATGCTTATTTCCCTCTTGAGTCACCTCTCAATATGAAATATGTTTTTAGCTTAATTGATGAAATCCCACAGGCAATAAAGAGCAAGCTCTTGTATAAAGATTTGATTCAATATAATCCTGCTGACTTTACAAGAAGTGTAATTGAAGATGTAAGAAACAAGGACAGGATTTTGTCCTATCCTTATGAAAGTATGGATACCTTTTTAAGTCTGTTAAAGGAAGCAGCCAATGATCCAGACTGTAAATCCATAAAAATTACAATTTATAGGCTTGCGAAAAATTCCAAGGTTGTTAGATATTTGACAGAAGCTGCACAAAATGGAAAGGAAGTAACAGTTTTTGTAGAATTAAAGGCAAGATTTGATGAAGAATCAAATATAAATTATGCCAATATCCTTTATGAAGAAGGCTGCAACATTATTTATGGCTTTAACAAGTATAAGATGCACTCAAAAATTTGCCTAATCACCTTTAGAAATCCTAAGACAGAAAATTTGAATTATATCACTCAAATTGGCACAGGAAATTATAACGAGTCAACTGCAAAACAATACACAGACTTTTCACTAATGACTGCAAGCCCAGAAATTGGTCTTGATGCCACAGACTTTTTCAAAAACATGTCCATAGGAAACCTAGACGGCAAGTATATGCACCTCTTGCAGTCCCCAACTACATTAAAAACTGGCTTAATGCATCATGTGGAAAGCGAAATTGCAAAAGGGGAAGATGGATACATCCTTTGCAAATTTAATTCCCTAACTGACAAGGACTTCATCGAAAAATTTATCGAAGCTTCACAAAAAGGAGTAAAGGTGGATTTAATAATCAGGGGAATTTCTTGTCTACTTCCTGACATAAAAGGTCAAAGCGAAAACATAAGGATTAGATCAATCGTTGGAAGGTTCTTGGAACATCCTAGGGTATATGTCTTTGGAAAAGAAAATCCAGTGATGTATATATCTTCTGCAGACTTGATGACTAGAAATACAGAGAACAGAGTAGAAATAGCTACGCCAATTCTAGATTCAGAAATAAAAGAAAGAATTTTAAAATATTTGCAAGTCCAAATGGAGGACAATGTTGGAGCAAGACTTATGAATAGCAGCGGCGAATATGAAAAAATAAAAGATGATGGCGAAAAAATTTCTTCTCAAAGATACTTTGTAGAGGAAGCAGAAGAGAAGAATAGAGTTGCAAAACAAAAAAATGATATAAATGATAATTTTGGAGAAAAAAATAGTAAACCAAAAAAGAGTTTTTGGCAAAAATTAATAGATATTTTTAAAAAATAATCCTTTATTTTAAACTTTTAGATTACGAATAGAACTTATTTGCGAAAAAAAGTAGAATAATTACTAAATTATTTGACAATAAGAAAAAAGCGATTTATACTAAAATTGTAGCAAATGATGATGATAACATATGAAAGGAATGATGCATAAGAATCATTTGCTATTGTTAGATTAGTTTATTTGTATATTGGTTCATACCAATAGGATGATTGGAGGATTATTTATGAAAGGTAAAAACAAATTAGTTGGAGTATTGGCAGTAACATTATTATCAAATGCAGCAATGCCAATGGTGTATGCAGCTTCAGAAACATATTCAGTGCCAAGCACGGCTGTTTATGCACAAGCAAATGAAGTAGCACTAGAAGAAGCAAATTATAAATTGGATTACTTAGGTGATTTGATTGATGGAATTGAAAAAATTGGAGATTTAACTGGTCAAGAATTAGGTTGGTTAAATGAATTAAAAGAAGCTTATAAAGCTATTAGTAAAATTGTTGAAGGTCTTGAAAAAGGTGTAGGCAATATAGCTGAATTAAGAGCTAAAGTTATTCCAAGAATTGACTTATTAATAAATATTGCTGAAACAATTACAGCTGATGCAACTGAACTTGTTGACAGCCAACAACAAGCACATATAATTATAGGTTTTGCAGTAACACGTGCTGTAGTAAAGGCTATTGATCCATTTGAAACAGCTGACGAACTAAAGAAAGCATCAAATGATTTAACAGCAGCCCTAGATAGAGCTAGAGCAGTTCCAAAACAAACTGAAGATTCAGTTAGAACACACTATAATTTAGAAAAATTAAACAAAGCAATTAATGATGCAAAAAGAGCAAGAAATAAAGAATTACGTAATAAGTTAGATGCAACTAAATTAGCAGAAGTTGATATGGCTATTAAAAAAGCTGAAGACGTAAAAAGAAATAATAAAGCTACTGTAAAAGAAGTAGGCGAAGCAGCAGATGAACTTAATGCTAAAATTGAAGAAGCTTATGCATCTATACCTGAAGGAGAAAGAACAGCAAGCAAGAGTACAAAAGTTGATTTAGAAAAGGATATTAAAATTGCTAAGAATGTACGCAAAGAATTAAAAGGAAAAGTTGATTCTTCAGTTATTAAAGAATTAAATAAAGCAATTTCTAGCGCTGAAAGAGTTTTAAAGAATAATAGATCAACAGTAAATGAAGTCTTAGAAGCTGATAAGGCAATTGTTGAAGCTACAAATGTTGCAAAAGAAGCTTTAAATGTTGTTCCTGAAGAACCAGCAGTTGAACCAGAAGCTCCAGTTGTTGAAGATGAAAATACTGAAGTAGAAGACAATAACATTGAAGTTGAACAACCAACTGATAATTCAGACGAAGTTTTAGTAGAAGTAGCTGAATAAGGATATTATAAAATCCTTATTATAATTATTACAAAATAAATAAAAATGAAAATGACTCTGGGATATTAAATCTTGGAGTCATTTTACGTTAATGAAAATTTGTTTAAGATTTGTTCCAAAGATTTCAAGAATTTTAGGAAAATCTAAAAGAAAATTTTTACTTAGTCTTTACTCAAAATTTTTATCAAATATACACTTTTTCATTAAAATTAAGGCAATCCTATTTGTTACATCCACAGGTGTGACCAGCTTAACAAGTTTTGAAAAACTATTGACAATTAAAAATTAAATTGTTAATATCTAAGTGGCTCATATTTTGAGTGAAAGTGTGCCTAGGGATCCGGGCTTTGCCAAGGACCGAGCGGTACGGATACTTTTTTAAGTATCACACCTTAGGGAAAAAAGCCCAGAGGGGTAGGTTTTACAAAAATCTGCCTCTTTGGGCTTTATTTTATTTTACTGGAGGAAATTATGAAGACTATTTACCAAGGAAAAACTAAGAATGTTTTAGAAGAAGATGGAAGAT
>QWCQ01001213.1_pt1 | contig 10375 bp, 10 predicted proteins | sample 1972701 | NCBI WGS metagenome assembly QWCQ01 (sample SAMN09866704, study PRJNA288562) | Human gut metagenome isolate pre4_stool, whole genome shotgun sequencing...
ACGCGAGAGTCCCCCTCCACCCCCAAAGGGGGGATGGGGGCGGGGGACTCTCGCCAAACTTTTTCCTCTAGTGTTGCACTTCGAAGTTGAACCTAGGCCCCTGGGATAATACATAAAATCATTTGTTATTCAACTATTTATTTGTAACTCTGCGCTTGCTATTACTCGCACTTTATGGGGAGTATTTTCAGGCTTTTGTATAATCAGTTATATGCTGCCTCTATTGGTAAGTTTTACTGCAGATTGTCTTACAATTTTAAGTTTTACAAGAAAGGAGATACAGCTTATGGATTATATTGTATTGGCTCTTGGGGTTGTGGCAGATAAAGACCTTTATTCATAAAGATGATTATTCCCAAAACATATAGTGACTAACCCCACTGCCACCACATACGGAGACTCGCAAAAGCGAGTCTCTTTTTTACATCTTGCGTCCGCGACGCTGTTGCTTCTTTTCGTCCTGCTTCTGCTGTTGGGGTGCAGTGGGTTGTGTCTGCCCAGACTTGAGAGGCTCCTTGATATACTTAGTAGCCTCATTGGTCTTGCCGTGATTATTTACGGCTACCTGCGTCTTGTGTTCTTCCGCCACAGCTTCGACCTTTCCCGTCCCTTGCTTCTTGTCAGGGTTCCATTTGTAGAAGCGTGGTCGATTCTGCTCTTTGTCCATACGGACATAGGCATTGAAGGGTTGCCCCTCTTTATCGATCATGTTTTTGAGGTAAAGTGTGCGACCGTTGTCTAAGGCTTCTCGATGCTTCTCTGACAGTTCTAGACCACAAAGCTTGCGAGGTGCCTTGCCTTGTTGACGATCTTGTCGCTGTTCCTGACGCTCTTTGAGACTCATATTCTCTCCGAAGATGAACTCAATGCCTTTTTTCTCTGCATTGACCTGAAGCGTAGCATCGAAGGACTTGCCACTCTTAGCGGTCATACCTTCTACTTTCACCGCTTTGCCCTCAACTAGATCTTTGTATTGTTGGTCAGAGAGCGTGACGCCTTTGATCTCTTGAGGAATGCTTACACGGTCGGCACGCAAAGCGATAATCTCGTTGGTCTGTGGGTCAATGGAGACGTAGGCTGCAAAAGGCTCTCCGCTCTTGGGTGTTACTTCAATGGTTTTACCGAGATTGGCTGTCGCGGGTAGTTGCTCCTTCTCTTCGGGTGAGAAGTTGTAGCCCATATAGGGATAGTCGAGCTGTGGCTCTTTACGCATAGCGTGTATGGCTAACCCGATATTGCCCTCATTATCTGTACGGAAGGCAAGGCGAGCCTCTGTGTAGATAGTTGTATCTTCTACGGGGATGGCTACGGTCACGAGGTTGCTCTTCTGCCAGTTGAGCATCTTCTATAGCTCACCATTCTGCTCTAACCGATCACGGGAGAGTCCGAGATTGTCGAGCATCTTCCAGTCTACCTTTTCTGCATCAATGGCTGTGCTCTTCTTCTGCTGTGGCAGATAGTCTTCAAAGGGTACACCGACCTCTGCCAACTGCTGTCTGCTTTCGGGAGTCTCTCGGCTTTGGAGCAGAGTACGCAGGTTATCTATGCCTTGCTCCACATTGTTCGCCACCACCTTGTATAGCCCGAAGTGGGAGGGGTTATTGAACTGCTTGAGAAAGTTGGTCATGAAGTTCTTCAGCAGTCCATCCTTGCTGTTGAACTTTAGAAATGCAGCCTGATTAGCTTCAAGAGGCTCAGTCGTTTTGAGCTTGCCCTTATCATCAATGCCCGAAACAATAGTGAGCTTCCCCGCTTCTTGCTGATTCTTTACCTCGGTGCGGTCCTCTAAGACCAGCACATAGTTGTCATTGCTATTTGCTTCCATAAATCACTCTATTTGATTTGAATAATACCTTTCAGATAGCAAATATATATGCAGGAATAATATGCGTGTCAGGCAAAGGAACTTATAGGAAAGCAAGGGAAATAATAGGCAATATAGATAAGATTGCGTACATTTGCAGGTGTAAAAGATGATGTTAAAAAGAGAATAACCAAAGCATGCAGGTGATAAATCGCATTAAAGTAGTATTAGCGGAGCAGAGACGAACCAATAAGTGGCTTGCTGAGCAACTAGGGAAATCAGAGAACACCATCTCAAAGTGGTGTTCCAATAAGGCACAACCATCCATTGAAACCCTTGTCGAAATAGCAGAAGTCATGGACGTTGAAGTGAGAACTCTCATATGCCCTTCCAAGATAGATAAAGAATGAACAAAAATCAGTTAGCCAGCAAGATATGGGCATCTGCCAATAAGATGCGTTCGAAGATAGAAGTCAATGAGTATAAGGACTATATACTCGGCTTTATCTTCTATAAATTCCTATCAGAGCAAGAGGTTAAATTCCTTTTGGAAGAGGGGTTTACTCCAAAGGATATTTCCGATGAAATTACCGAAGACCATCCTGAGAATGTGGACTGGCTTCAAAATCGTGTAGGTTATTTTATTACCTATGAAAACCTCTTGAAAACTGCGAACAACGAAAAGGCGACAGCACTATTTTGAGCGTCAAAAAGGAAAAAGCTTACGACTTTTCGAAGTAAGTCGAATGTTGTATAAGTATATGCACAAATACATTTTAGAGGGGTAAACATCATCTAGCAGTAGAAATATATGATACGAAGTTGTCGGAGTTGTTGCACAAGATAGCCAGAAACAACATTTGTGTACTTTGGAAAGGAACAACTATGATTACACATAGAAGAGTATAATTCTTATTGAATCCGTATGCTTAAGGGTGATAATCCCGTTCTAAAGCTCTATCATTCAATCTAAAGAGATCACACAGACATTTCATTATAACCATATAACTAGACCATTGATCATATGGCACGTATTTATTCTCTGAAAATAAACAACTACCGAGGCATACAAGACTTCTATCAAGAGTTTGGAGATACAAATTGTGTGTGTATTGTCGGCAGAGGAGATTCTGGCAAAACCACAATATTGGAAGCCATTAAGGCAGTTTTATCCCCTGCGTGGAACTTCAACTTCACTGATATAGATTTTTACAATACTGATGTAGAAAATCCTATCATCATAGAAGCAGTGGTATTCAATCTCCCTAACGAACTACGAAAAATCAACAAGTACGGGACTCATTGTCAAGTCATAAAAGGAGGAAAGCTAATAAATAACCTAGTATCAGATGATCAAGATTCGTCTCCTGAGGATCTCGCATTAAAAGTACGACTTTATGTGGATAAGACATTAGAGCCAAAATGGTCTATTGTATCTGATCGTCCTAACTTAGAGGAAATGCCCATTAGTGCCAAAGACAGAAGCCAATTTAATATGCTTATGGTCTCAGATACTTCAGATGCACATTTCTCATTTCGGAAAGGCTCCCCTTTGTTTTCTCTGGTTTATAGTAAGTTGGCGGGCGAATATGATGATTTTAATGCAGTGACCACATCAATCCTAAGAAGTGCATATAATGAGTTGCAAAAAACTCCTTTAAGCGCATTTAATGACTGTCTTGATGGTTTATTGGATAATATAAATGAAGTTGGGCTTGATTTGAAGGGACTTCAAGCGAAGTTTGAATACAATCCTTATGCATACAACGAAAGTGGAATCACCTTACATAACGACTCTATTCCATTTCGACTATATGGAAAAGGAGCAAAAAGACTCTTGTCTGTAACATTGCAAAATAGCAATGAGGAGAGTGAGGGAATTCTCTTAGTTGATGAAGTAGAGCAAGGATTAGAACCAGACAGAGCTAAAAACCTAACTCAAATTCTGATAGGACACTCAGGATTAGGACAGGTATTTATGACAACACATTCTCGTGATGTTATAGTAGAACCAAAGCCTAATCAAATTTTCCTTATGCGGTCAGGTGCAAAAACCTTACAGTCATTTCCTAAAGATATACACAAAATCATAGAGCTTCAGCCTGAAGGGATCTTTGCGAAAAGAATAATCTGTTGCGAGGGAAAAACAGAAGTTGGAATCATACGAGCTTTTGACAAACAGAACAACCATAAATTTGCCTCTAAAGGAATAGTTCCTATTGACTGTGGAGGCAATGACTTGTTTTATCTAAGAGCTTTACAATTCAACTCGGCAGGCTATGAGACACTGGTTTTTTGTGATAATGACAATGAAAATAGGAAAATCCTAGAAAGGAAGTCAGAGGCAGAAAATGCAGATATTCCAATTTCAATTTGCGAAAGGGGCAACTCTATTGAACAGCAAATTTTCAATGATTTACCCTGGGAAGGCGTTCTCCAACTCATTGATTATTTAGAAGACAATGATTGTAATGTGAATTGGCCAATTAATGGATATGAGAATTTTGACAAGATCCGGAAGGCTAGTATAGATAGCCAACAATACATTAGAAGAATACTTGGCGACCAAGCAAAAAGTAAGTTGGCTTGGTTTAAAGAAATTGAAGGAGGTGAATGTCTTGGCAAAGTATGGTTTGACTCCCTTGAGGAGATGGATAGAGACAAGTCCCTTTACTATCAATATCGAGAAATAATGGACTGGGTAAATAATGGATATTAATTTTGACTTGCTTTCTAACGCTGAAAAAATAGCTGTTCTAAGCAAACCATATATTATGATTGAAGCTCCTGCAGGCTTCGGAAAAACTCATACTATTTGTGAATGTATAGAACTATTGCCAGATGATCAAACCCAATTAATTCTAACACACACTCATGCTGGAATTGCTTCTCTTCAACAAAAACTCGAAAGTAGAGGAGTACCCCATCATAAATACAGCATAGAAACCATCACAGGACTTGCCCAAAGAGTAGTCTTGTCATTTCTGATGAATAAACCCACCTACAATCAAAATGACGGAACTAACTATTTTCCATATATCATTCAAACAGCAACGGCTATAATGGATTCTTGTCTTATCAAAAGCATGTTTACCTGTAACTTTAATGGGATGTTTGTAGATGAATATCAAGATTGCACTAATGACATGCACAATTTTCTAATGAAATTCATCAATCTCTTTCCAATAAGAGTACTTGGAGATGAGTTGCAAGGCATCTTCAATTTCGGAAATAATAAAACCGTTAATTTTAGTCAATTGAAGAAAGTCGAGAAATATCAGCTATCTACTCCTTGGAGGTGGAGAATTGATGGCAACAACAGAAAGTTGGGTGAATGGATTCTACATGCTCGCAAAGCCCTAACAAACAAAAGTAAATGTATTAATATACCATTCAAAAATTATGAAAGCTACGGTGTATATTGCTATGCTACTCCAGGCTGGCAAGAAAAAATAGAGTTAATCAAACAGTTCTTATCTGATGCGGAAAAAGAAGAGATGAGTATTCTTATCCTAACATCAACCTTTCTAAATGCAAATAAGAGAGCTCAGCTAAAAGCAATTATAGATCAAAAGAATTCAATTGCCCTTATTGAACCCTTTGATGAACAATCCTATTACCAAACGACCTTGTCTATTGACAATATTGTCAATAGACAGACATGCGAACCCCATAGTTTCATCAAGATACTTTCTGAGCTTTCCTTTACATCAAAATCCATAAATGAATGGTTCAACAAAAATGGCAATCTCATCCAAAAAAGACAGCGAACACCGCTTTGCGATACATTCTCAACAATGACAAGTGAAATACACAGCAACCCATCATACAAAAACATTTATGACTTCTTGAACTTTTTCAGATTTACTGCTAAAGGTAAATGTTTGCGCCACAATCTTTTCCACCAAGTAATAAAGTCCCTTGACCTAGCTCATCAAAATGGGACAACTGCCTTAGAGGAAATGACTACACTAAAAAACAAAGAAAGAAGAATGGGGAGAAAAGCAGAAATGGCAAATATAGGCACAACCCTTCTCACAAAAGGGCTAGAATATGACATAGTTATTATTGCAAATTCTGAAGAATTAAAAGACCGCAACAACTTCTATGTAGCTATTTCTCGAGCATGTAAGAAGCTTTATATTTTGTCTACCGAGAACAAGTTTTCTGTTATGTAATTCATTCTTTATTGAGGTGAGAGAGTGAGGGGGTCGGATTTGATGCGAGTGATTTCGCTGTCCTCGAGGGCGAGGACTTCTTGTTTGACTTGGCGGTAGTTGGCTTCGATGGCTTCCTGGAGACTGTCGGAGCCATTTTCGTTTGCAAAGTCTGCTATGATGGTGATAGGATGGTAAGCTTTCGTTTCAGCAGAGACCCTGGCAACATCCACAACGATTTCTGCGTGGAAGATTTTCTGATCGATGCGTTCATCGAAATTGCCTGAGACAGCCCCAACGAACATACCTTGTGTAAGGTTGCTAATCTTACTTGCAGGAATCAAGCTATCCATCTGCATAGATATAGATGTGGACTTGTCGTTACGATTGATGGTCATGGACTGCCGCTGCTGAAGCACTTTGCCGAAACGCTCGGAAAGCGTCTTACCCGTTTCTCCCACTACTTGTCCACTAAAAATATTACCCACAGTGTTCTGTATCACCTTACTCTCTTTATCACCATAATCGCGGGTCAGCTGAGAGAAGTCCTGAAAGCATAGACACACAGCGACCTTGTTACTACGAGCTGTGGCTGTGGCTATCAGGTTATCAAGACCACGAAGGTAGATGGTCGGCAGCTCATCTATAATCACCGAGCTTTTAAGTTGATGCTTCTTATTGATGAGCTTCACAATGCGACTATTGTAGAGCCCGAGCGCAGCCGAATAGATGTTCTGTCGGTCGGGGTTGTTCCCTACCACAAGCACTTTCGACTCATTAGGATTGTTGATGTCTAAAGAGAAGTCATCACCCAATACAATGCTGGTGAAATCATTCTTGACAAAGGAATCTTCGCTGATGCTATCTGCCCCTGCAACTGGTCTTGTGCTCCACCCTCCCAAGCGTCCATAAAAGGAGAAAGGTAGTTCGCCAGCTCATCGTAAGAGGTAAGTATCGGGAATATCTGGGCATACGGTCGATTCAAGAATTCTATGGCATGTGGAAAGGTGCAATACTTCCCCTCCTCGTATATCTTCAAAAACCAAATGATAGCTGCAAGCAAGATAATTGGAGACTCTACGAAGAAATCACCCTGCTTCTGAATCCAGGAGCGGTTCAGATTGAGCATGATGGTGTAGGCACTCTCGTATGCATCTGATATATTCGTCATAAAGGCTGGATTGATGGGATTACAGCGATGCGACTTACGAGGGTCATAAAAGTTTATCACAAAGAACTGTGGTCGTACCTTATAAGCATCCAAATGGGTACGTAAATGGTTATAGGCAATCTCCGATAAGTCAGGGGACTTGTAGTCGTAGATGTATACCGCAAAGCCTTTCTCAATCTGCTGCTTGATGTAGTTATTCACGATAGCGAAAGACTTGCCCGAGCCAGGCGTACCCAAGACCATTGAAGCTCGAAACGGATTGACCACATTGATCCAGCCATTGTTCCATTTCTTCTTGTAGTAAAAGCGTGTCGGCAGATTGACCGAGTACTCGTTCTCCATCAGTCTCGTCTCCTGCATAAAACTCTCATTCTCCGTATTGAACACATCGTCCATTAGATTGTTTTTCAGCAGGCGACTCATCCATACACCAGCCATCAGCAGGCAGATATACCCCACAGAGACTGTGAAGATGTAGAGCGAAGCTGCACCAACGACTCCAATCGGAAGTGCCAGCAGCCACCACTTGAGGAAGAAAAGTACAAACCCAATTGCTAAGACCGTCCAAATCTTAGCCCAAGTAATCTTCTCTTCCTTCACACCACGAGTTCCTAAGCAAGAAAGAGTACACAAAAGAGCTTCGTCCATAGAATCGAGGAGAAGAGCCCCGCTGTCCGTTGAAAGTTCATCAGAATCTTATCTAGTACCGAGAGCGTCAAGCCCCAAGAGTGGAATGCTTCGTAGCAAAACCAGTAACAGTTAACGAGGAGGAATAGTACAGAGATCCCTCTCATAAAGTCCATAATCTTGCCCAATGCTCTCAAATCATCTTCTTGTGCCATAATCCATCTACAGACAGTTTCTTTTTGCAACGGTCTCATTGTAGCAAATATACATTGAGGAGGAGTACAGGCGAAGATTGCATTAAATCATAGGATATATGGGGAGTTTCGGGGAAAGATTGATGCCCTTTTCTTGATATATATGAGCTTTACACCAGACTCTATCCACTCAAAAACAACTGAGATCACTTGACTCTCGCAAATCAATCGAAACGAATTGATTTCTAAAATTCAATCGGATTTGATTGATTGGAGAATTGTTGTTACCTTTGTTAGGCACAAGAATAGATGTCGTCATATGAAATTAAGAGGGGTGATAACAGGAGATGTAGTTGGTTCTTCTAAAATAATAGGCGAATCAAGAGATAAATTGCTTCTTTCTATAGGAGAAATTATTGACAATTGTAAGAAAAAGGACTCATTGTTAAGGATGGAGTTTTATAGAGGAGATAGCATTCAGATTATTTCGTCTCATCCTGAAACAATGGCTCATCTATCTGTGTTGCTCAGATCAAAGGTTAAAAGTTGCTCACCTCAACGTAATGATCTATGGGACATACGTTTATCAATAGGAATCGGTGATGTTTCATATAGTTCTGAAAAAGTAGCTACATCAGATGGAGAGGCATTTCAACTATCTGGACGGAATCTAGACAGCATAGGCAAAAGGAGACTCACTGTAACCACGATCTGGGATGAAGTCAATGAAGAACTCGAATTAAGCACCGCATTCTTAGATGCCCTTATTACTGATTGGACAAAGTCTCAGTCGGAAATGATTTGGAACTATTTTCTGAACCCAGAAAAAACTCAAGCAGAAATAGCCCAGTTACTGGAAACTTCCACTCAAAATGTAAGTGGTCAATTGATTAAAGCCAAATACAAATTAGTCGAATTATATATCAATCGCTTTCAGGAACTCATAATATCCCACAATTCATCAAAGGCATGATTTATTTATTCAAACTGTTATTTGCACATATAATAGCAGATTTTCTGCTTCAACCCTCCACTATGGTTAATGCGAAACAGAGTAAGAGTTGTTATACCTCTTCTCTTGCATTATTGATTCATAGCCTAATACACGCCGTTCTTGCTTATGTCATAATTGCTATATGGTCAAATTGGTTGATCCCTTTAGTCGTTTTTCTTAGCCACCTTATCATAGACTCAATAAAGATTAAGGTTCCCCAATGTGGTATTATTACTAAGTCTAAAGCTACGCTCTTTATCATAGATCAGTTGGCACATATATTGGTGCTGGGTCTACTCAGCTATTTCATATTCCTAAAACCAGATAAAATCCTTGATATGGATCAATTATTCAATAATCTCAATCTTTGGATAATAGCGATGTCATACTTACTCGTATTAAAACCATCATCTATTCTGCTAAGACAATTTCTCGAAAGATGGACACCTTCAAAGGGAACTGAAAGTGAAGAATATGACTGTTGGGAGGATAATAATAGTCTACAATCTGCTGGCGTTTGGATTGGCTACATAGAAAGGGTTATGATATTGACCTTTAGTTTTCTCAATTATTTTGAAGGTATTGGCTTTTTATTGGCAGCGAAATCAATCTTTCGTTTTGGGGATCTAAAAGAACCCTCAGAGGTCAAGCATACAGAATATGTACTCGTAGGAACATTAGCTAGCTTTGCGATTGCGACCATTATTGGAGGAATAGCTTTCACACTTACTCGTACATAAGATAAGACTTCTCGTATATAGTTTAACCACAAATAAAGAGCTGCAACCTCCATAAGTCGCAAAAAACTTTCGCTCTTGCAATATCACACTTGTAACACTGATGTCTAATACATCTTCACGCCACATTGTAGGTGTTCTGAAGTATTATGACGAAATCATCGATGTTTTCCTTTGAGCCGAATACGATTTTGTCTGCGAAGCTTCCGTTGCCAAGCCGCCTCTTTCCAATCATCATTGCTACTCCCGAGTGGAAGGTCCCCGACAATATCATCTTCCAGCTCATCGACAAGGTTGTCTCCATCGTCCGCATCTGACTGTAACGGTTGAACAGTTGGGACTTCTTTCAATTGAGAAGAAGAAGTGCCATACAATGTTTCATCCATTAATGGATTGTAGGTCGGGTTGGAGAGGTAGGTATTAAATGTATTGGCCGAGTACCCCTTGCCTAGTCGAGAGCCATTGAGTGCAATGCCATTCGCATCGTCTATGAACGTAATATCATAGATACGCCCGCTCTCATTCTTTCGGAGAACTATTCGCAAGCCTTGTTTCTGGCTAATTCGCATTTTGATGTGCTGGGATGGGGAGGAAAAAGAGATTACCTTTGTTGAGGAGACAATAGATAGTAGATGAGGAAGTAGTTAGAGCATATGGAAACAGCAGAGATAACGGAGCTGATATCAGCATT